>ERZ651776.2638-NODE-2638-length-19066-cov-7.602559_pt1 | contig 19066 bp, 10 predicted proteins | sample MGYA00514761_ERZ651776 | MGnify/ENA metagenome assembly ERZ651776 | reverse complement strand
CACAGAAGATACGAAAACGCGAGTGATCACAAAACAGCTATTTTTTCCTTGTTTTTGTGTGTATTTTTCACCTCTCCTCCAACTGTACCTTCCACTCACCAACAAAATTGCACAAAAATGGCCTACAACCTCCCATCGAAGATGATATTATACTTCATGAAATGAACCCATATTTCGTACAGATACTCATACATGCCTATTCTATAACATCACAATTTTTCACACGATTTGATACACTCCTTGATGCCTTTTGATCATCCTTTCTCGAAATGCGGACACCTAAATGACACACATTGCGGTCCCAAAATATATGTTAACGGATGATATTTTAAAAGTTACATACATATCTAGAAACTACAATGTCAGAGCTTTCACATGATATGTTTATAGTTGATAAGCGCTCATTGAGCGATGAATTAATGAAGCGTGAAGAGTGATTGTGCGCTAAAATGGAAATTTTTACGTTTCGGGTTTCATGTGTCACTAATTAGTGACTTGTGACAGACTGTCTGCGGGGGGTTTCTCATTTTTTTTTGCACAAACAACAACAACAAACAACACAAAGAGGAGACAAAAAAGTTTCATAATAAATTCATCAGAATCTCATCACTCTCTCTCTCTGTGCTCTCTTGGAAAATGGCCTCACTCGTCGCGAACTCTTTGGACGACGACGTAAACGACGACGACGAAGTTTTGGGTGTGTGTGAAAAGAAGAGTTTTAGTGCGCGAGGACGAAGGATGGTTTTATCCACCATACAACAACGAGAACAATCACAACACCGAGGAGGACATTTTAAAAATTTTGCGGACGCAGCTTTTAAAAGCCAAAGAAGCAGTGGCGAGACGAAGAAGAACAACAACAACAACAAAGATTTAAAATACGCGTGCTTTTATTGCTTTAAAAAGTTCCACTCTCTGGATCTTTTGCAAAAACACGCGGCGAAAGAATTGCACGATGAAAAACACGACGTGTGCTGCACGAATTGTCGAAAGGTGTGCAAGACGTACTTTCGTTTGAGAGAACATTTAGTGGGCGCGACGGCGAGCGAGGCGTGTAAGGAAGCGTTTGAAGAGAAAGGCGGGTGTAGGAAGTGCTTGAGGATACCGGAGGATGACGGAGGAGTGCACGTGTGCGCGTTCGGGAGTAGTACTGGTAGTAGTAGGAGTGTTAGGGAAAAGGAAGAAGTATGCGACGAGTGTGCACCGCACGTGGCGATCGATTGCGAGATGATTGCGACGACAAAAAGTGATGAAACTTTAGCGAAAGTTTGCGTCGTAAACGGTTTGGACGAAAGCGTATTAATGGAGACGCTTGTGACGTTCTGTAGCAAAAACGGTAGCAAAAACGGAGAAGAAGAAGGAAAAGAGGAGGAGAAAGTGAAAGTGCTCGACTATCGCACCGAAATCACGGGGCTCACCGCGAGCGATTTTGAGACGAAACTATTGCCAACGCTTTCAGAAGCGAGAGAAGAAGTCCTCGCGTGTCTGGCCGGAGCGCACAAAAACACGCCGGAGTTGTGGAAGAATAAGCCTCACAAACTCGTCGTGCACGACGCTCGTCACGATCTACGAGCGCTCCAAATTACCGATGAAGATATCCCAAACCTTTTCGATCGCATCCGCGACACGTCCACGTACGTTCCTTTGCAGAAAGAAAAAGGCAAGCGCGTCAAGCTGAAAAAATTAGTCGAACAGTTTTTAGAGGCGGACGACGATACGCTGCGAAACTTTCAAAGTCCAAACGCGCCGCACTCGCCGCACCTCGACGCGTTAGCCGCTCTGCGCTTATACCGAGGGTGCAGAGATAACTGCTTTCATTTTCAAGCCGTTCAAAAAGGTCCCACGATGCGACGTAAAGCATCATCAACAGCGGCAACAGGAGGAGGAGGAGAGGATGAAATCGAATATTTCAAAACACCAAAAGTTCTTCTTGAAAACGAAGAAGAAAAGAACGACGAGAAAGACACGTGGCTTTGTTGTTGGTGCGAAGATTTTGCATCTGGTGCAAACACACACGAGTAAAAGGACAAATACTATTGTTACCAGAGAGATGAATACGAACGAAAAACGATCGATGATAAAACGTTGTTGCGTGCGAAACGTTGTAGCGCGAGTGAGAATTGTCTTCGTCTTCGTCGCGTCTTCTTAAAAAACATCGTCGGGACTTCGGGTCGAGAGGTTAAAAGAAAAAAAAGTTTGTAGCATACGAGTGTACTTCTGGAAAAAGCGGCAGTTAAAAATGGATATTTCTCTCGCGCAAAAAACGAATACGCCGACGACGCCGACGGTTATCGCCAACGCCGACGAGGATGACAACACCACCAACAACACCAACAACAACAACAACAGCGACGACGACGCCGCGTTACCAGTGACGGAGAATAAAACTCTCGTCGCCACGAACAACAACGACAAAAACAAAGTTGTTGAAGATGATGATGATGATGATGATGATGACGAAGAGAGTTTGGAACAACCTGTTGCTGTTGTTCCCGCGACGACGAAGACGACGATGACGAAGAAAAAGAAGCCGAACAAAAAGAAGGAAAATCCCAACAACTTGATGACGACGAAAGAGCGCAAACTGCACGAACGCGGGCCGTACGATGGAATCACTCTTTTCACGCTCATCCAGCTGAAACTTTTGAAAGTTGGAGCGAACAACCTCTTAGCTTCGTACGAATACGGGGGCGAGAAAGTACAAGTCGTCGGTTCGTTGACGGAAAACGGGCACATCTACGTGCAGAAGGAGGACGAGATGTTTCGAAATCCGAGGAGTATGAGCATCGATGTGAAGAGACGGTTGAATCCAGAGATTAAGTTTACCGAAGGGTGGGGGCACGTGAGATATGTGAACACCGGTTCTTGGCACTTGGACGGGAAAAACGACGAGAAGAACGGCCAGACGTTGAAAGAGATTCGCGAGAGGATTCCGATTAAAGACGTGCCGAGTTTAGTGCCGAGGTGGAAAAGCTACGCGCCAAAACAAAAAGTGAATTTTGTTCCGAAGAAGAATAAGAATCCGTTTCCGGACCGAGCGTGGAACGCGCCGAATACGGAATCGGTGAAGTTTCCTCCCGGGACGATCGTGTTTGTCGAAACGGTGAAGAAACCGAAAAAAAACGATGTGAATGCGAGTAATAAAGAAGATCTCACCGAGTTAGGGGGTACACCATCGGCGTCCTTTAGTAAAAAGAAAGGGAAACCGACGAGTCAAATATGGACCGGGCGAGTATGGAAACTTCGGCATTGCCTCCAAAAGCACCAACTGTGGGACGAACATCCCCATCAAGGCGAGAAACCGTGCGCTTTGATTTACTTATACGGCAAATCACGAAAATTTATGTGGGCCGACGATTGTGAGATGACTCGCTTCGACGACGCGTCGCAATACGCGGAGAAGATACAAAACATGTTGGGTAACCGGCACGCGGTTAAGTTAGCTTCAATAGCTTTAGAACAAGCAGAAAAAGAAATCGCAGAAGAATTTTATGAGCCTTGGACGACATCTGACGACGAACATTATTACGAGAGACCGTTAACTGCGAATGAAAATGATAACGATGCCCCCGGCGAGAATAACACCGTTAATATTACCAACGAAGAAGAAGAAAACGATGCAGAGACGGTCAAGAATCGAAAAATCGATCAACTTGATACAAAGCTGCGAGAAGGTTTGACTCCTGATTGGATCATCGAAGGATGTTACAAAGTATTTGGGCTGGAAAAGCCGACTGTTGAAGTGCCTTTTGTGAAAGATTTGCTCGATCCGTGCACGAACTCCCTATCAAATCCGAACATTCCGGCCGAAGTTTTATACGACAAGTCGATCAACGGTCTACTTTCAAAGAACTCGTGGGCCAACAAGTTTGCGCTTTTGAATCCTCCGTACGAGACCCAAACGCAATGGAGATTCATACACCGCGCAATCAACGAAGTAGAATGGGGCTTTTCGAAGGGTATTTTGTTGGTCTGTCGGAACAGCACGGATACGAACTACTTTCAAAAGTTACTGCCGTTCCCGCGAGTGATGTTGAGGCGAAACGCCGTGCAGTTTAAAGATTATACCTCATCACCCATTGGTTTTGGCATCGCTGTGTTCTGTATGGTTGCACCTGGAAATCCAGAGGTGCAACGAGAAACGTACGCGAGATTTTACGACGAGTTTGCGAGTGCTGGTGAATTTAACGTTCCATGCGATCGCGCGTTTGCGTCTTCAAAGGCATTCACGGAACTCGTTGAGCGTTTGCATCGTCAAGCAGCTGAATCGCAACGCGATAGTTTTGTCGCGTGCGACAACTGCGATCGTTGGCGGGAGCTTTCGTTTGAGCAAATGCAAGAAGCAATGAAGAAGAAAAAATGGACGTGCGATTTAGTCTTTGAAGAAGGCTGCGAGACGCCTCTATCGAGACGAGAAAAGAGAGCGTTTATCGTTAGCGCCAAAGACGGCGATAGAATATTCATCGCCGGTAAAGACGAAGGCTTGAACGTTCCAGGATTTATACAAGCGCGCGAAGAAGATATCGACGACGACGACGACGACGACGACGACAAAGATAATGATGGTGATGGTAACAATGAGCGCGACGGAGGAGGAGAAGGAGATGGAAGAGGAAGCGCAAAACAGAAGCCTATATCGCAAACTATTCTTACGACGCAGCACGAACCGAATTGTCGTTGTAACTGGCCACCATGCGTTGCGCGGCGAGTTCATCGCGAAGACGGGAGCGACGATTCGATATCATCCGATGGAAGCGACGAAGAGAACGACGACGAGGGCGAAGAAGGCAAAGAGTCGACGGTTGAAAAGAAAAAGAAAAAGAAAAAGAATCAGAGAATGTTCATCCCAGACGAATTTGTGGAGGAAGATGTCAACGTTTTATCCGCGCATTTGACGAAGGCGGAGCGCCAACGTCTCCAAGCGATTGAAAAAAACCGCGCTAAATTTGAAAAGATCTTGGGCGAAACAGAAAATGAAATCGTCAAAAGACAGAGATTGCTCCGTGAATCCGAGAAAGTAGCCTTAGAGGCGAAGAAAATGGCAGAAACGTTTGAAAAAACGCTCGCTTGGCACAAGGTACAAGTCGACCGATTTGCCGTGCGCTCGGATTCGTTGTCAAAGGCTCTTTCTAGCTGCGAGAAGGAACTCAAAGCTGCGCTAGAAAAAGAAAGCGAGTGCGCGAAACATACCGAGGCTTGGAGAGTGAAGCGTCAAGAAACCGAAAAAGGCGCACATCTACTCCGGGAAAAGTACCAGTTGGCAACTGCTGAGCTCGCAGAGAAAACGACGTCGAGGCGAATTGACGCAATGACTGCTAAGCGCGAAGCCGAGAAGACGTGGACGAGAGTGTCCGAGAGAGTAAAGAAGGCAAAAACCGCCGCGATGATTGCTGGTGAAGATACTACTAATATCAACGCCGAAGGCAAAGAAATGCCCGCTGCTCAGACACCTCCTCTCGTGGAACTTCAACTTCGCCAACAACAATTTTTCAAACGGCAGAATAAGAATAGCGATATAAGATGCGGTAAAGGAAAAAAGCTGTGCTTTTCTTGCTCTGCGGTAGTCGGCTCGCCGACTCGCGTCTGTCCAAATTGCAGAACGACTTTGCGAGGAGAGGTTTCAATTCCGTTAGCGTTGCTCACCCCGCCCCCGCCTCCACCGCAGAAAGAATCACTCGAAGAACCTTCTCCTCCTCTCCAATGCCCCCCTCCTCCTTCTCCACCATCACCAACGTCACCGCAACTTCCTCCGCCGCCCGAGCTTCCATCGCTGCAGTGTGTGAATCCTCCTCCTCTCCCTCCTTCTCCTCCACGAGTCGAAAGCCTCCTCCCCACTGAAAATCCGGAAAAGCAAACGCTCGCGCCGAAGGAAGTAAACGCCACGAAGAAGAATACGAACAAGAACCCCCCTTCTCGGGTGGACAAACTTTCTTCAGCCATGAAGCCGCCGCCGCCGCCGAAAACGAAGAAAGTCAAGAAGGAAGAGAAAAAGACGCCGACGACGAAAGCGAAACCGCTCAAACCAAAGAAAAAAACGAAGACGACGACAAACGGTAAAACGAAGAAGAAAAAGTTCTCCTCTGCTCTCGGGTGCGGACGATGCAGATACAGTAAGAACGGGTGCGACCGGTGTCGCAATCGAAAGAAAAGAAAATAATGTTATAACGCACATACTCACGTACTCGATGCATTTTTTTAACGAGCACCTTCGAAGACGAACACACTCAATGTAATTCTTTCCTCATAAAAAATCCCAGACAGACAGCGGGGGTTAAAGATGACCTCAAAATCCTTGAATGGTTCTTTCCCTCTCTCCTCCGCGATATTCTGGTACGTCCTCGCCGGCGGTTTTCATGAGCTCGCGCACGTTTGTTCGATGATGATGTCGATGATGATGAACAAAGATGGCGCTTTTTTCTCGTATCCAAATTCAGTTAAAGCGCTGAAATCATTTTCATCGTTCGCGTTGAAGAGTGCACTCGGGAGAAGCGCGGACCTGCGCCAGCTCTTTCCGAACGATGAGAAAGACGACGACGGCTTCCTTCTCTTCTTCGAGCGTTCGGTGGCGATTTCTCGCGCAGTCGCGGTGTTTGCGAGCGCGATTTTGTTCCTGTGGTCTCTCGTTGCATTGAGGGAAAAACAGAACACCAACGAGAACAGGAGGGCGAAAACGTTCGCGTTCGCGGCGACGCTGTTCGACGCGATTTGTTCAGACGTTTTGTTTTCTCACGTGGGCAGTTTTAGAGAGATTAGAAAAATGTCCTCCTCTTATTCTTCTTCGGTCGTGTACTGCGGGAACTTTGGGATTGTTCTGTTAAACGCGGCGTGGTGCTCGCAAAACGGCGAGCGAGCGTACGATTTGCTCGAGAAGATGGTCAACGTGACGATGATGAGAGGCGCGCAATCGGGAGGGATCGTGACGTTTGAAGAAGAGAAAGGAGAAGGGAACATGCGAGGGGTGAGAAGTCGAGTGGTGAACATGAAGAGAACAGATTTGAGCAAGCTTTTGCGTTCGAAGACGGAACGGGAGAGTAAAGGGAAGATGAAGCTGGCGGAGAAGAAAGCGCAGACGCGTATTTTTTGCGGGCACACGCGGTTCGCGACGACGAGTAAAGCGACGTTTGATGGAACGCATCCGCATCAGTGGAGTCCAAAACAAGATTTGTTAGTGTACGGTTTGAAACAGACGAAGTCGGGATCGACGCGCGTATCGGTTGAGAATTTCATCACGCATAACGGAGACTTCGATGCGTTTCAAGTGAACCGCAAGTGGAACGATCAAGGAAGCATGAATTTGTGGTTAGAATCGGTTTTGAAATTTAAACCGCCGTCGGTTGTTGACTCTGCTTCAATCGCTGGTGTGGTCGATTTAATCAGAGCGCAAGGATGTTTCGCGTTAGCGGCGAGATTTAGCGCTTGTTTTATGCTGAAAACCAGCGATGTCTTCCCTGACGCGCCGATGCCGACGTTGGCGCAGTTTGAAGACATCGGTAAGCATTTTGAGAAAGTTTTAGACGAAACACTCATAGCAAGTAACGGTCAAAGCACCGTCCAAGAGATTGGATTTAGTCTAGCGATGCGCGAAAAGCTCACGAAGGAAATCATCGAGGAGTTTGAAAAAGGCATGAACAAAGACGCGCTGAAATGTTTGGATAATTATCTCGACGAAGAAATGGGTGCACCGAGTCGAGAGTTTGTGCGATTTACCGTGAACGCGTTCTTCGATAACGATTCTTTGTTCACGATGAAATACTTTTTGACGCACGCAAAAGGGAGTTTTGGATTAATGGTCACGTGTTCGTTGGACGCGCACAGGCAGTTGTGCGTCGCGGCGAGAGGGCAAACAATAAGCGTCGCCTTTTATCCAAAGAAAGGTTTAATTTGTTACGGAAGTGAACAAGCTGCGGTGAAAGCTGGGTTGTCCGTGGAAACGCCCAACGGAGATATTTTAGCCAGCGTACACGGCGGAGAATACGGCGACGATAACGCCGCCATTCGTCTCGATTTGGACGATTTGAACGGAGAAATTTGTTTACTCGATTGGGGAGCAGATCGCATTCCAGCCGTGTCCTATCCCAACTCTCACTTGGAGCAGTATCCTTTGATGGGTGGCTCAGTCAACGCAATATTAGCCAAGGAAGGCGAGATGAGAGTTGAAGAGCCCATGACCGCGTTGAGGAAACAAAAGAGCACGGAAAATATCGCGCCGTCGTCGCCGAGGCGCGGTAAGGGAGTATCGGTCGATAAAAAGCTCTTCCATCGCATGACGCGTTTAGAAGGCAACGAACTCATTAAAATGTTACCGAAAGAAAGTGACGATCCTGTTTTGACGGATATTGCAGACATCCCGAGGATTTTGAAAAACATTCAAGACGATTGGAGGAACAAACCTCAAGGATCGATGTCGCTCAATCGATTGACGGCTTGGAATTTAGCGAGGTGTTTGAAAAAACGTCTCGCGAGACGCGTGAACAGAACGATCAAGTCAGAAGGCTCTATCGACGTCGTGGTAACGGGTTGTGAGGTCTCTCTCTGGTTGGCCGAGCAGTTTGCGTCTGATTTACAAACCGCGTTTCCGCGTTTGCGCGTCAAAGCTATTTCTTCGAACAAAATTCTTGGTTTATGGGGTCAGGATTTACCGGTCCCGTCGGTTGGTTTTACAAACTCCAAGAAAACGGACGATTTTACGGACGCCATCGTCATCATCGTCTCACACTCGGGAGGCACGTTTGCGCCGCTGGCGACTTCAAATCTTTTAGTGAGTTCCACAAACTCTATTTTCGTCGTCGCCAGCGAATGGGACACGCAAATTGGGAAACAACTTCGAGCGATGAAATCCGAAGGGGAGTTTGACAGCAGGATATTCACCACGGACGTCGGCGTTCGTCCGGCGGAGCCGTGCTCCATTTCAGTAGCCGCGACGCAACAGCTACTGACGCAAATTTTCTTGCACATGTCCTTAGTCATCCTTGATAACGCAGATTTTCGTAAATATACCAACGCGTATGTGACCAAACACGATTTATCAGAACTCGAGAAGTGTAACCAGATGAACATCGCCGCGTTGGAGGAGATTGTTGGCTATTCCGCGTCGCCGAAGAAGGAAAAACTGAAATCGGCAAAGGAAGACGAGTTGAGAAAACAAGGCGACGATTGGGCCGACCACGTGTTGGAAGGCGTGAAAGGTTGGATAATGAGTTTTGTCTACATCGTAGGGACGGTGACGGCGGGATATCCGCTCATCACCGGCGTCGCCGTTTTGTGCGGGCTCGCGACGACGTGGGCGTTCTACATCACTCGGTTCTTCGACGCGCTGATTTATGCGTTCTTGCCGCAAATATCCATAACCATCATACGATTGATACAGGGGAGAAATCTCTTGCATCGAATGACGGCGCGAACGATCGTCATCGGCGACATCCCCTGGGTGAGTCAGTGCGCGGATGCGTTCTTATCGAAAATTTTCGCGTGCTCCTACTCTGCTGCAGGCATTACGGTTTTAAGCGGGAACACAAACGACCATCTCGTCCACAGACACACGCACAGAGTCGTGCGCGGTGCTTTATTAATCGTCGGTCGACCGGACGGTCGACTCTCCGGGCTCACGAGCGCCGAAGCGACGACGTCCTTATCGCTATCGCAAGCGTCGAGCATTCAAAGCATCGGCGGTACGTGCGAATCAATCACCATCGGCCATTCTCCGTACAAGCTCCCGCTATCGAAAAACGCCATCTTCTTGAGTAGACACCGCCCAAAATATTTGTGCGAGAAATACTACGAAGAGCGAACGGAGAACAATCTGGACGGCAAGAGCGCCGGTGCTTTGCTAGGAATTTACTCGTCCTACCACGAAGAGCACACGGAATTGAGCGTGCACAAACTCAACAACAGAAACGCCGTTGCGCTCCTCACGAACGCGTGCAAATACGCGGAGGAACAACGCGCGCACATTTTGACAGTCTTCAAAGAACTCGACACTAACCAAGATGGACGACTTAGCTTGAGCGAATTCACTTCGGCGTACAAAAAGTTGGACACACTCGCCGCCGCCGCTGGCGAAGAGCACATCGCGTTGACCGACGCTCAAATCGCGAAACTGTTCCGATCGGGCGACAGGGATACGAACGGCACGTTGGACTTTGATGAATTCTCGGAAATCATAAACTTACCAGAAATCTTGATGCTGAAAATCCTCGAAGCGGACCCTCGCAACGCCGAAGGTTTGCTCATGGTTGAGCCTTCGCACGAAGAATATTTCGGGCAAGTGTTGCGAAAATCCGCACCTCCGCAAATCAAACCTTACACGCTCATGGAATCGCAAGAATTTAGCATGAAGCTCTACGAAGCGAGAATCGCATCTCTGCAACGTTTCGTCGCCATGACGGTTTTATTCCACCAGACCGGCACGAGAGTCCAAAGGTTTTGGAGAAAAGTTTCCTTCGGCTACCTCGGCTACCGCACAGACCGAACGCACTCGATCATGCGCATCGCCACCACCGCCTCTCCAGTATCCGGCGCAGAGGTTCGAGACCGACGACACTTCATCGCGCTCGTCACCGCGTTCAACTCCGCGGTGTCTACCATCCGCAGAGTGCACTACGAGTTCGTCGAAGGCGTCAATTTGAGTCGCAAGCGCGTGTTAAGAAGAAATAACGATTTTAGCAACAGTACTCACAACAGCGCAGGCGAAAGTGAAGGCGAGGACCTGAGTTACAGAGGCCGCGGCGGTAAGTCCGCCTTCCAAGAGCTCTTGTTGAGACGCGCCGGTAGCGTTTAATCCGATTGTACATCTTCTAACGAACTCTCTCACTCATCTTTATTTTTGGCACACTTTTAAAACTTTCACATGACCTCTGTCGCGTTTCCTCCGTCCCGCCTTCTTTTCCGCGATGACGTGAACGACTTTTTAAGCGATCATGAACTTTCAGAGGATTCTCCCTCCCCGCTCTGGCGGATTCTCGATTCTGTCGACGTTTTCGAATCGCACATTTTGCCAAAGTTAGACGTCAACGCCTTGAAATTCTTCACCGCGTCGAACCGCGCGTGTAAAAAGCTCGTCCTCGAACGATGTTATACAAACAACCAATCGAAACGAAAACAGTTAAAACGTAAACTTCGAAAGCCGTTTCTCATCCACGAAATGACCTCAGAGTCGACTTTAGAATACGCGTTCGAGAGAAGACCAAACGAGATGAAGATCGAAGAGTTCGTCTCGCGAATCGGAACCGTCGAGTTGCTCGAATTCGCGAAAGAAACGAAAGGCTGGCGTATGGATTCGCAAACGCCGCGCCTGGCGGCGTGCGCGGGAAACTTACGGGTTTTAAAATACATCGCCGAAAAACAGAGTCACTTACTCGATGAAGGCGCGTTAGTCGCGTGTTCGTTTTACGAGCGGAAGGAGTGTTTACGATTCTTGATGGAGAAGAACGTTCCGGCGGATCGTTTCGCTTTCGGTATCGGCGCGTTTTCGAGACGCTGGAAAGCGATGTTTGACGCCTACGAGAGGATCGTTCAAAATACGACTCTCGATGACGACGATGATTTTTGCGAAAAGAAAAGCGAAAACGAGTCGATTCTCACGACAGAGACGCAGGTAATGGTCGTTCCAGATGGTTCCTTCTGACGTTGTAAATTATATTCGCTGTGTTGTACTCCTACGTGTTGTAACTCTAACTCTAAATCGCTTCTCTTTAACTCTTTTTAAATCAACTCCTCTCCCCTCCGGGCACGATCATGCATATGTTATTCCCGTTCAGCAAAATGCTCTCCAAATTCTTCGTCGTTTCTTTCCCGCTCTCTTGGTCTCGATCGTACTCGATCGCGTCTTCCAGAACGCAATTCACGTACACGTCGAATCCTTTCAAAGTCCCGGTGAATTCTTTGTGTCCGTTTTTCATGATTATCCAGACTTTCTCGTTGACGCATTTGTCCACGAGTTCAGACGGGAGGAGGAGGGAAGGGTTGTTCGGTGCCGCGGATTGTTTCGTCGGTAACGCCATGCTACACTACTACCCAATGACGGAGTGTTACGTGTTCTGCGCGCGTCAAAAGTGTGTCGTCGCATGTAGGGAAATTCGACACAACAAAGCTGCGCTCTCTCCCGCCGGTTTGTTCGAGAATTTACGCACGCGAGACGCACGAAAAGCGATCATGAGGTCGAGTCGAATGCGGCGTTCCGACGAGGACTCCCGCAGCCGCAGCCGGTCGAGAGAGAGAGAGAGAAAGCGACACCATTCAAATCCGCAGAGTCCTTCTCATCGCCAAAACCGTCGGGGAAATCATCGTTCGTCTCGGAGCCGAAGTCGAGAGAGGAAGACGACGATGACGAAGAACAACAACAACCGCGGTGGTGGAGGTGTCAGCGAAAACGACGAGGACGAGGACGACGAAAGACGAGGACGAGGACGAGAGAAGGACGAGGACGAGGACAACAAAAACAGGAAGAAGAAGAAGGAAAGGAAAAGGAGAGCGTTTTCGTCAAAGTCACCGACGAGGAACGAGAACGAGAACGAGAAGGAGAAGAGAGAAGACGAGGATGAAAAGGATTCGACGAAGAAAACAACGGACGGCGTTGGTATTCAGTACGGGTATCAACCGCGCGCACCGAACCCGAACGGGAAGCAAAGCGTTCCGAAACATCCGCAGTCCATGGTCGCGGCGAAGCACGTTTCGATCGACGGGAACAACGGCGGGAGCGGTACTGGTGGTGGTGGTGGTGGTACTAGTATTACGACGACAAAAGCGACACAAAATAGTGGCACTACTAACGGAGTACCAACAACAACGACAAGGATAGAAGAAATTGCAGCCTACCAAAAGAAGAAGCAACGCGATGCGAGAAGATGGTTGCTCTCGCAGCAGATTTCCGCGTACGAAAACCTATCGGTGCCGAATTCAGATACCGCGAAGAAGCAACGGCAGGTGTACGTTGGGAACATTCCACCAGAAGTGGACGCGGAGACGTTGAACGTGTTCTTATCGTCCACGTTGTCGGCGGCATATCCCGAGGCGTTGGCATCGGGTAAGTATCCGAACGATTCGTTAATCGAGGAGATCAAGATGAGTGTCGATCGCAAGTATTGTTTCGCGACGGTGGTGGATCCAGATATGGCAACGGCGTTGTTTGCCATCAACGGCGTCGATTTGTGCGGGTATACGTTGATGATTGCTCGACCGAGCGGGTGGGTAGATCCGGAAACGATGAAGGAAAAAGCAGACATTGCGTACGAACAGATGAAAATTATACAGGCGGAAGAGAGAGCAGAATTGGGGGAGAATTTGCCGGCGCATTTGGCCGCCGCCAATAACGTCGCCGCCGCATCCGCGCGGAAAGTAGAAGGAGGGGTAGTAGCAGTAGCAGAGAAAGGAGTAGAAGAATCAGTAACAACGGTATACGTCCAATTAAAACATATCGCCACCGAGGAAGACGTAAACGATGACGAGGAATACGAAGATTTAAAGTTGGACGTCGCCGCCGAGTGCGAAAAGTTTTGCTCGCATTCTTCGAGTAGTAGTAGTTCGTTAGCGCTTCCTAGGCGAGGCCCGTTCGTCGGCTCGGCGTTTGCTAAGTTTAGCGATAAAGAGTCCGCTTTGAAAGCGAAGGAAGGAATGCACGGTCGAGCGTTTGACGGTAGAATTATAGAAGGTTCGTTCGCGAGCGAAAGCGAGTACGAACAAGCACTCAAGGACGAATGATGATATCGATGTGCTATGTAATCTCTACTAAACGCTACAGATATTATAAATACATAATGACACTATTGGTAATACATTCACACTCTTTGCTTCTTCGTCTTTTCGTCTTCTTCTCGGCGATACCATCGTAAAGTGACGCCTTTTAGGTGTCCTCTTTCCAACTTCTCTCGCAAAGCGTGCTGAATCTCGTTCACTTCTTTCCCGTTGAGCGGGTGACGTTCGCAATGATATCGTAATCGGACGTTTCGAGCGACCGCGTTTGACTCGTCTTTCGGGTCGTACCTATCGATGATGAACGCGTCCGTGAATCCAATTTTTTTATGCACCTTCCACGTCTTGGCCGTTTCCTCCGCGCTCTCCATCGCTACGGCTCTAATTTTTTCCAACAACTCCTTTTCCTCCGGCGTGGTGTCCTTAATCCCATTCGTTTGCTTTTGCAACTGCAAAACTTTCGAAATCTTGACGTAACACTTACCGCAACACCACTTGCCTCGGTACTTCGGGTCGAAATACCTCGACGGAACTTTCCGGTTCAATCGAGTGTACTCCAACGGTTTCCTCTCTTTATCGCATCGATTTGCAAACGCGCACGTGCCATCGTTTGCAAACGCGCACTGCTCTCCATCTGGCGCGAAAAAAGTCACGATACCATTTTCCTCGTCGTCTTTATTCTTATCTTCGCTTTCCTCCGCGCTCGCGCCGACCAATTTTTTCTCGATCGCTAAACTCACGTCCCTGGTAAACCTCTCCTCCTTCCGTTGAAACCTCGAACAACTCCCATCTGACTCTGAAACCTCTTCTTCTCTTTTAAATCTGTGCACGACAGCGTTGCTCACCCGAAACGACCTCGAGTCGTCCAACCCTCTCCAATGTCCGGTCGGCTTATACGACCTTTCTCTCCACTTCTCTTCGTCGAACCGTTCGCACTCGATCAACGCCATCCCAACGTCCGCACCCATATCGTACGCTTTCCACGTATCACCGTACATCGTCCTCGATTCGTCTCCGTCGACAAACGTCCCTCCTTGACCAGGCGCCAGCGCCACCTCGCACACCCCGTTCGGTCGCATCACCCTCTCGTCTTTCGCGGCGAGTAAAAAATTCCTCAACAGTTCTCTATTTTTGCTAATCTTCCCTTTCCCGGGTAAGTGTGGAAACGCGAATATGATTGCATCCGCTGCAGCATCCGCTCTTTTTGCTCGTTGATGTTGTTGATCTTCATTCGGGGATAACGATCTCATCATGTCTTCTGTGTTTGTCGCGTCGATCCCGTGCGCCACGCGCTCTACGTTTGGCAAATTTTCCAACTCTCGAACATTTTCGTATCCTTTCCAATTTTGCTCGATTTCACTCTTGGTGGATAAACTGGTCGCGACGACGACGCAGGAAGTCGCTTTCGTTTTTGCAAACGCTTTTGAGAGTGAAAAGTCGCCGTCGCCGACGAATAAAACGCGCGTTCTGTTTGTGTCTGGATGTCGCTCCGAGGAAGCCCCGGCAACATCATCAACATCGAGGTTGTTCTTGTTAGGGGAGTCAACATCCGTTTCCGGATTCCCAAGCAAAGTCACGCCTTTCATGATGCTCAAAAACCTCTCGGAGCTCGATGATGATTGAACTCGTCGTCGGTTTCGTGGATTTGTCGCTTTGTGTGGATGATAGAATCGCGCGAATACTAATCTCTTTATCACCAAAGCCGCCGGGCGCATAGTATTTGCGCGCTTCTCTTTCTGGCGAACTTTTCAGATACATTTTTGGCGGCGGTTTCGGGGCGTCACAAAAATAAGCGAATATAAAATGACGACGACGGAAACGGAAACGACGGAAATAGAAACGATGATGCGCGAACACCGAATAGTACTCGGCGCTCTCCATCATCACAAGCTTGAAAAAGGGAAATCGTTGCTCTTGGACAAACCATCGGGTCGGGAAATCTGTCGTCGATTTCTCCAAAATCTGCCGTGTCATACACCGGAAGGGAGGAAGAACGCGACGAGCGACTTTGAGTGTCAGTACGTCCATCCGGATCCGAAACCGCTCTGCGAACGGTGGCAGTTATACGGGACGTGTGCGAGAGATAACGGGAAGAAGTGCTGGTACGCGCACGAGAGTTTACGAACGAGTCGAAGGTTTACGATTGCGTTTCACACGAGCACTGTGTTTGGGCTCAGGTTGTTAGGTATGTTTTACATGTAGCGGATTTGTGATGATCGCTCGCTCGCGCGATAGTATCGCTTGAACTCAAATGAACTGACACGAACGCTTCTCTTTCCCTCTTTTTACCTTTTAATCTCAGAACGGTGCGCTGAAATATACGGCGCGGAAAATGTCACCTCCGCGGCGCGAGAGCGACAAGAAAGCGTGAGCGGATGTGTCGTGTGCGTGAGCTGCGGGGACGACGATTCTTCGGAGAAGGAAGAAGCAAACAACGAAGCTAAGGTGATTAAACTAATTGAGAAGATGAAAAGAAACGAGCCGCACGGGCTTTCGATGTGCTCGAGGATATACGCGAGAGATGAACGGACGAACGAGGATCAAGTGGTTGATTTTCACGGCGACGGCGTCGAGTGGAGAAGGATTTTGGAAAGGGTGAAAGAGCGGTGGTATTCGAATCGAGAGGAGGAGAAGGAAGAGAATCAGGAAGGGGAAAACAACGGCAAGAGGATGAAGAAAAAGATACGAACGGTCCGAATTCGGTGCTTTCCAAAAGAGATGGAAATTGAAGCGTATAAAGCTTTAGACAGGCTCATCGAAGAAGCAATAGGCGATGATGACGTGTACGGACTCACCGGGCCGGGTAAAGGCATCTCGGCTCGCGAGTGCGACGTGGCGTTAGACGCCATGCTCATCCGGGGACGGTTACACGTCTCCTCGTGGAGAATCACCAAAGAGCTCGATCAGTCGATAAACCAAGCGCTGATTGATGCAGAGAATAGGCGAAAAGATATTCGACCGCTGTGCAGAGCGTTCTTCAAGATGGAAGAAGCGATTTTGCGGTTTCGATTGTCTGAGTTTATCACGAGCGCGTCGATGGTGGTGGATGTCGGGTGCGCCCCAGGCGGATGGATTCAAGCCCTCGGAGACGAAATGAAGGGAAATAGTGAAACTGGTGATGATTCAGGTATCATTTTCGCGGTCGATCCGGCGCGCCTCGGGTTTAAGCCTCCGAAAACGGTCGAACCGCCAGTAAATCTCGTCCATTTACAAAAGAAAATCGAAGAGTCCATCGACGATATTCACGATAAACTGAATGGGGAAAAACTAAGTTTAGTTGCGTGCGACGGAAACTCGTCGCCGATGGCGGTGTATCGATGGGTAGCGCCGTTGCTCTCGATGGTGGACGAAACCAAAGGCGCTTTAGTTTTAACGATGAAGAATTTCGTCGCCGGGAAACGAGTCTTTTACGAAGCGAGCGAAGAACTCGCTCAGAAGTTAAAGTCTGAGCATCAGTTCGAAGAAACGCATTTGGTGCCGCTCTTTTCGAACTCGACGGAGGAGATGACCTTAGTGGCGTTTCGGAAGAAACGAACGACAACACGATGAGATTTAGATGAAAATGTAAAAAAAGCTTCATAATCTAACAGCATACATACACATACACGTTCATCATTCAATCGACGAATATACTTTTACGCCTGGCACCTACCTTCAAGTTTCGTTCTCTTTCTCTTTCTCTTTCTATTCTGTCGTAACGTACTCATCGAAAAAAATCTCCCCTCCTTCATCGTCTTCGTCCTCTTCCGCTTCGTTCTCCTCTTCCTTCCAATTCCCGCTACCTTCCTCCGGATAATCCAACTTTGCTTTTCTATTCAACTCCTTCGGAACTCTCAAAATTTTCTCTAATTCCCACTCTCCTTCCATCAACGCTTCTTCCCACGTCATCTCCCCGGCTTTACACGACAACAACGCGCAATTCGATGTTTTCATTCTCACTTTTTTACTACTTTTCGTCATCAGTTTCACCACGTTCTCCCACCCGGCGTTGTGTCCGACCACGCACACCGTCTCCGCCCCTCTCATCTGCGCCTCCCTCCTAATCTTCTCCGCGATCGCCTTACGTATTCGCTTCGCTTTCACATCGCTCCCGTGCGCCACCTCGTAAAACTCCGGCGCCAAAATGACCGTAGTTTTACCAAACGCATCCGGTTCAGCGACAGAAAAACACTCGACGGTGTCTAAACACCGCGTGGCGTCCGAGGTGATAATAATCGACGGGACGTACTCCGAGAACTCCGAAACCAACATCTTCGCCACCGCTTGCGCGCCAATTTTCCCTCTCGGCGCGATCGATCGATACTTATCCGGTAAATCAAAGTTATCTTCCTCGTCTTCTCCCTCTTTCTCAATCTCGTCTCCGCTGCTGTACGCCCATCGCGAGTAACTACTTTTCGCGTGTCTCAAGAAGCACAAGCGATACGTCTTTTCGTACGGCACGATTGTCGCGCTCATCAAATCGAACACGTCCGGCTCTTCTCCTTCTGTCGTCCCCCCCAAAGCGATGTCGTCGTCGTCGTCGTAGTTTATCTTCCGCGTGGACTCTTCGTTCGAGGCACTCCTCGTGAGAGCGCGAGAAAAACGAGTCCGACCGATAATATTCCTTTTCCCATCTCGTCTGTTTCCCCGTCGTCGTCCCCCAAACGTCGCGTCGATGACGATGGATTTCGACGATTCAGAAGAAGAAGAAGAAGAAGAAGCAGAGAGAGAACGAGTGTTTCTTCGATGACGACGCGTCAAAAGAAAGGAGCGCGACGACGAGGACGCCGCAAACGAACTGGAGGACATCTTCGTTTATTGATGAGATGATGCGCAAAGATTTGTGTGATACAAAGTTCAGCGCGTCTCTCTACTAAGCGTTTTTTAACTGTGGAGTGTGGTGTACTTATTTCATCATTGGAGCATTTTTTCCTCTCGGACTGTTTTTGGCAATTTTTTCTCTTTCGCGCGCGAAAGCTTTTCTCTCCTCTGAAACAAATTGCTCTCGTTTCGTTTCGTTCGTTTCTCGCGAGCGGCAGTTTCGCCTTCTTTCTTTCGAAGATCATCAATTCGGGTGTTTTCAAACAAAAATTAAAACGAATGCCTTTCCTCCTCTTTCTTTGCAGGAGAACAACGACTCGCTCCGATGAATGCGCAAAAAGGAAAGCGGTAGCATACCATCGTCTCATCGATTTCGCGCTATTTGTGTGCGTGTGTGCGAGAGAGAGTGAGAGAGCAGCGTGTGCACGACCTGATACAACTTTTTTGAAATGGAAGAAAATGTACGGGAAAGAGATCGGCTCAGAGAGAGCAACCAAAAGACCGAAAAAATACGTCTCCTTTTCTCTCTCGCGGAACGAGGAAGAGAAGGACGATGATTTCCGGAGCGAGAGAGAGTGAG
>ERZ651776.2635-NODE-2635-length-19080-cov-4.560648_pt1 | contig 19080 bp, 16 predicted proteins | sample MGYA00514761_ERZ651776 | MGnify/ENA metagenome assembly ERZ651776 | reverse complement strand
GAAACTCGAGCCGTATTGTCCGATTCCTCAGCCATTCTATCTCAAAGTGGCAACATGAAGCTAGCGAAAGGAGAACCACTATACGCTCGTCATGTGGTACGAAAGACTACGTTCACTAGCCCGATTGTGACCCCTCCTGAGGCAGACAAGGAAAACGGACGGCCCCAAGTCAACATAATGGACAATACACCATCCTCCACCCAAAAGAATAATAACAAGAAAAAGAAAACAATCATGCCACTGACACCGGGCGAGCAAACAGTAACGCCATCGAAGTGGCAGAATGAGTACTGGGGTGTCCCCAAAAGGCGCGAAGGACTGGCTGCAGGTGAAGGTTCTGCAAACAAGAAACCCCCCTTGAAAGGTCAAATTTGCAGCAGTGGTCAAAAAGAAGAGGCTCCGACATTTCTGACCGCGTACTCTAAGAGCGCCAGCATGATGGAGGAGAGTCCTGTATTGAAAACTCCAAGTCCCATGAGTATTGCACTCCTCAACATGGGGGTCATCGGCAGTGGCAGCTTACTCGCAAAAACTCCATCACCAATTCCAACCATAAAAATCAACATGGAGAAAGAGTTGGAAGTCGAAATAGTTGAGACAGTCAAGGTCGAGACTAAGCAGACAGTCTATCATGGCATCGATAAGTTAAAGAAGGAGAATGAAAAAAAAACCAACGAAATAGCTGTGACGACATTCACAACTTATCCAGTGAGGGAACGGTGGGCCAAGGCAATGAAAATATTGAAAGTTGAAACGCACAATAGTGTGGCCATGGGTAAGGTGGTCTTCAAAGGGACTGATAAGAAAATTATAGGGTTGCTGTCACTCGGAGGATGTCTCCTTTCTTTCCTGTGTTTCCTCCTCTTTTCTTCTACACAAGGGGCCGGCAAGAGTTTGGGCTTCCAAGTAGGAGAGAAACTAGTATGCGATTTGAATAGTTTTGAGGAGGCCATGACGACTAAGACGGAGGTGACAAAGGTTATGTCGTCTGAAAACCGGGTAAGCGAGTGGAATACGTTCATGGACTCTATGATGGCGGAGCCGGCATCACGGGTTATCAGTAATCCCGTCGAGACACCCTCGGTTTCTTCTCCTTGGGATCGTTTTCACGAGATGATGCACACCTACTACGAAACAGAAAAGCCAACATTAGCAAACACGCCGCCGCCACCAGTTGCAGCGGCAGCGGCGTCGGCATTTGAAATCAACACTGTCCACATCACAGACACCAAAGAGCTCGGGTGGAATGTCGAAGGCCCCTCAGTTGCTGCCAAAGAAAGCGTCGATGTTTTGGTGATCCTCGATGGCGAGATTAGGTTCAAAAGCGGGGAAGAAGGAGTTGAGATGGACAGCGAAACAGACATCATGCTTATGCTTGTAGACTTGATGCCGATTAAAGGCTCTGGACTCCATGAAGTTGGTATTGAGGTCGGGAGCAGGACTGATCAAGAATACTTTAAATCCGTCACGGCGAGCTTCTACTATGATGGGATTGAGGCCGAGGAGAACGTTGAGGAGGGCACCGTTGAAGTAAAACACGCCGATAGTGAGACCTCCCCTCCACAACTTTTCATCGTGTCACCGGCTCAAGGTGAAGTGATTGACCGGAAAGACGACCTCAACATCGTCTTTGCAACAAAAACCTATTTGGCTAATTCTCCAGGCGAGGAAATACCATTCGACGGCAAAGACGACCACTATATTGAGCTCTTCTTGGATTCCGAGAGGTTTGAAGTCCCTTTCTTGAGTGGAGACATTCAATTGGAGGGGCTACAGACCGGACCACACAGCATGGTAATGAGGCTAATGCAAGGTGAAGGGCGATTTATTGGGGGATACGACAAAGTCGACTTTGTAATTGACGATGAGGAGGCAAAACAAGCAGTCGCTAAGGCGGAGACTCTCCGATTGGAGGCAGAGAAGGAGGCAGCCGCCTTGAAGGTCGAGGAAGAGAAAGCCGAGGCCCTGCGATTGGAGGCAGAGAAGGAGGCAGCCGCCTTGAAGGTCGAGGAGGCGGATATCATCCACCAACTGGAAATAGGCGATATCGTGACAACTCACAGCCTGAAGACAGAGAGATTCAATGATCTTACGGGAACTATACTCTCTTTCAACAAAGACACAAACCGCTTCACTGTCGAGGTGAAGCTTAGTAATGACAATGAGAACAAGCTCTTGGCCCTCAAGGGAAGCAACTTAAAAGTGCCTAAGTAAATACGCGCGTGCCGCAGCAACTTTATATAAATACTTAATTCAATTCAAACTATTCACAGCACAGAGCTCAGACCTTCTGCCGTTTGCTTGCTGCATTCTTTTCACCTTCGTCAGCAGCACTGGCTAGCATTTGCAGATAGATATCGCACAAGGCAGCCGCTGAGGGAAGGTTGCTGGCGTCGTTGCTAAACATGGCCACAAGTGTCTTGAGATTCGTTAAACTGGCTCCACCATCATCGGCGACGCCAGGTAGGTCAGGAAGGGAGTATGACTCGCCGGCACTTGACTCCATGATGGTGACTTCTGCTCGTTCCTCTTTATCCCCTCCTCCTTCTACTTGCTCGCCCCCTTCACGCTTCCTCTTTTTCCCAACCAGTAGTTTTTGATGTTGTTGCTCTATAGACGCCTCCAAAGCTGCGCAACTGCTATTAAACCTCGTTATCTGACTCTTTGTCTGGTTTGTCATTGTTGTCTGGAGCGCTACTGGCCTCAGGCTGTTCAAGGCAAGCTGTTCGTTGGCCGCCTTTGCAGCCGTTAAGAAAGGTGAATCCAATGCGAACGGGTTAACAACAGGCGCATTATTCTCATTCGGAATTGTACCCGTGCTTGAATTGCCCTCATTTGAATTTTTCTTCTCTTGGCTCTTCTTCGACTCCCTGCGATTGTTCCGACGCATTGTGGAGTACCAGTGGTTCTTAATGGAGTTATCCGTCCGCCCTGGGAGCGCCCTCGCAATCTCAGCCCATTTATTCCCAACTCGAGCTTGCACGAGTGTTATTATTTCTTCCTCCTCTGGGGTCCAAGGCTCCTTGGAGATGGAAGGGTCCAAGTGGTTAAGCCACCGGGTTCTGCACTGCTTTCCAGAGCGAGGATCAGCCGACATTTCACTCAGTTCCTAGGGACGAGACATACCGAGAACATTTGACAAGTGATTTGATTGAATTATTGACGAAGGGTCGTGGGAAATGTGTGACAATGGGGGTGAGTTGAGGGACGTTCTTTGTTCTTGTCTAACTTTCTGGAAGGCACTCACCTTAGCTACCAGTGACCACTTCTTTGTGCCATGCTTCTTCACGAGGGCTATAATATGTTCATCCTCAACGACAGTCCACGCTCGTCGGCTGGCCTTCGACATTTCAGTGTTTTAAGTAAGTTGGGATTTTCTAAATATTTTTGTTCCACTTCTCTGAGCAGAGAAGTACTAATGCAATTCAACGTGTGAAAATCGACCTCCGTCCGCCTACAAGTATAGATATCACCTGCAGCGAAAGGTCTCTCTAATCAAACGTACAGAAATCTCGATAGCTTCCTCCCTCCACTGATATCGGTCAACCCTCTCCACCCCATAATGACTACTTCCCTCTTGCAGGAAGTCAAAGCTGTCATGGCGATTTCATGTCCTGTGACAGTAAACATGATATTTTACAGAGCACCGTGGCTGACATCCCTTTTCTTTGTAGGTCGCCTAGGAAAAGATTCCCTTGCTGCTGCTGCCCTTGCATCCACAATAGCAAATGTCACAGGCTTGAGCATAGTCATCGGGCTTAGCAGCGCCCTGACAAGTCTAACCAGTCAAGCCGCCGGAGCGGTGAAAAAAACCGGAATTAAATCGTCAAAGAGCAGTAGAGGGAGGATGGGGAGGATGGCAGGCAACTCTAAGCTTGACCTTCGCAATGACTTTGATGGCGAATGTGAAAATAAAACTGACGACGATAGTGACATCGCAATCGATGCCGATGCGGAAAATGTACCGACCCTACCACTCATCTACCTGCAACGAGCTCTCTTCATCCACTTTCTCTTTACGATTCCTGTTGGCCTTTTCTGGCTCTCTTCCACAGAGGAAATTCTAATATCTCTCCAACAAGATCCGCAGCTCTCGGCAAACTGTTCTGACTACCTCGCTATCCTTTCTTTCGGCCTCTGGGGACACACCATAATGTGGACACTAACTCCGTGGCTACAAGCTATATCGATAGCTAATATTCCTGCAATCATAGCTATCATTGTCTCAATTGTTCACGTCCCGGCGAATTATTTCTGCATAAACACCCTTGGTTTGGGTTACTTGGGCGCAGCATATGCCATGAGCTTCTCGACTTGTTTTGGAGCCTTTTTGATGTACATGTTCGTGTTCTTCGTCCCCTTCGGTAGAGATAAAATTCGGATTGAGATCGGGATGGATGCCAGTGACACCCGTTATTTTTCAATCTTCCGCGGCTTTTGGGGGGCTATTTCGTTTCGAGGGGTTTGCCAGTATCTGTCCTTGGCTGTTCCGGGATTGTTAACTATAAGCGAGTGGTGGGCGAGCGAAGTGGCCATCTTTCTCGCTGGTCACCTGAAACCAGATCCTGAAATCGCCGTCGCAGCAATGGCCATCTATCAGTCGATAAACAGCAGTTGCTTCATGCTACCCGTGGGTTTCTCTGTAGCTGCATCTACTCGAGTCGGAAATTTTTTGGGTTCCAACGAGCCAAAGAAGGCAAAGCTGAATTCACGAGTTACATTGTTCGGTGCGGCGATACTATCCGGCTCTGTTTCGATTCTTTTGTATACGAGTGATAACTCATTCGTACCCTCGATTTTTTCGGACGACAGTGCTGTGGTGAAAGCGGCAGCGAGGACAATTCCTCTGCTTTCGTTGTACGTTGTGGGGGATGGAATTCAAGTTACCTTAAGCGGGGTGATCAAGGGCTGTGGGAGGCAATGTATAGCTGCCCCTATCGTAATTATCGCCTATTGGGTCATCGCCCTTCCTGTTGCTTACCACCTTTCATTCACGAAGCACAAAGGACAGGAGTGCGATCAAGGTTTTTGTGGGGTAGTAGGATTAACAACGGGAATGACCGTAGGAACGTGGGTGCATTGTCTGCTCATATGGGTCGTGGTTTGCTGCACGAATTGGCAGAAAGAGGCCGACAAAGCAGCGAGGATTATTAAGGAGAACAAGGAGGCAAGGAAGAACGTCAGTTATTTGGCTGTAAACAACGATGACGAGAGCGAGGAAATCGACATCGAAAACGCCAAGTTCGAAATGGAACAGCAGAGCAAAGACGACGATTTCTTTGCTGGGTTGGAAATGAGGAATATCGGCGTTGTTGTCGAGGAGGAAGTGGGAATTGGCATGGGAGAGGAGGAGGAGGATGACAGGATGGATAGATTGAGAATGGATGACGAGGATAACAGTGATTGATCGAGGACTTTTATTAGCGCTTTCGTTGAGAATATTTTTTGTCGAAGCTTTTTTTGTTTTGCCTGTTCATGTCTAAAATCTACGCCAACACATGCACCCCGTTTTCCATCTTCGCACCCACACATAAGCTACACAAGGAAGGGACCCCAATAGCCGCCGTAATCGTCTCTCGCGGCTCGGCAGGCCCTCTTATCTTTCTTGCCTCTGTCGGGGCTGTACACGCCCTCCTGCAACTCACCAACGCGGGCCTTGAGCCGTGCAAAGATCTCGGGCTCGGCAGCGGCTCGGTTGTCGCTCTCAGTGGGGTCGGTGAAGACGTTAAACAGGCAGCCGCTGGAGCTTTCACTTCCACACGTCCGACAGATGATCTCAGGCACGCGTTGACGAATGCCGCCGTCTGGATAGTCCGCAGGAGTCGTGACGTCCTGACAAATCTGGTGCTTCTTGTTCTCAGCTCCCAGCAGAATCTTCCATCCGTCCTTGTCAATTACTCCTCCTACTAACGTTTTTCCATCTCCATTGAACGCGATCGCAGATGTGTCACCGATGACAATTTCCTCTCGCGGTGCTACCGTAGTCTCGCCAGAAAGCAACGGCCACTGATTTACCGAGTCGAAGCCAGGTAGGCCGGCGGCGGCAGCGGCCGGGTCAGTCACCCAGCGGTCGGCGACACCTGCCACAGCGGCATACGTCCGCAGCCAATCCTCGCCCGCCACAAAACCCGTTTCCTTTTGTCCTCTGCGAGCTTGAGGAAGAGCTCCTCCGCTCACCACCGCGTTCACTCGAATCCCGCCCTCGAAGTTGCTGAACTTGCCCCCGCGCAATGGATAGTTGTTGCCACCACAGAACTGCGTCATGATTTCGCCACCATTATCTGCGTGAAGCACCAAGAGCGTTGCGTCCCACATGCCGTTGTCCTTGAGCCGATCGACCACGCGGCCGATCTCAAGGTCGAGATAATAGGACATTGCTCGCATAGACCTCCGTTTCTCGTTGTCCACGTGGTCGAACTTCTCCAGGAATTCCTTTGGAACCTGTAGTGGCATATGCGTCAAGTGCGTAGCATAAAAGAGAAACATGGGTTCCTCAGATCCTTTTGCACGATCGATCGTGTTCAGGACTCCGTCGAGAAGAATAGCCTCCTCGTACACGCACCGCCCATCGTTCTTCGGCGCCTGGTCCTTTTGCGAGCATTCAGGGTCGTTTGCGAGCCACGTGGCCGGCCCTTGGTGCGTCGCATTGTGCAGCCACAGATCTTTCACCGGCTTGAGGTAACACTTCTGCTCCGTCTGCTGCCAATAATCGTTCGAGTGGTGGAAGTACCCCAGGAACTCATCATAACCACGATTATAGGGAGTGTGCCGGTCGGAGGCCATTCCCACATCCCACTTCCCAACCATGTGCGTGGAATAACCAGCACTCTTCATGACATCCGCCATGCTCGTCATATTAAGCGGCATTCCCTGGAATCCTCCAAACTCGTCTTCCTCGTTGACAACCTCCGGGTGAACATTTTGTACATTGGAATGGATGGGCGAGCGACCGGACTGCAGCGCGACGCGGGATGGCGAGCAGATTTTGTGCACATAGTGTCGATCTAGTTCCAGGCCACCATCCACTAGCGCATCGATATTGGGGGTGAGGACCTCCTCTGATCCTCCTTTTCCTCTGTTGTGGTAACCAACCTCGTTCCAACCATAGTCATCCACAAGGATGTGTACAATATGGGGCCGGGAAGGAGCAAGGGCAAAGACCGAGGGGAGAAGAATGAGAATGATTCCAAGAGACATTTGACATAGTGGAAATTAATTAATTTTGAAGTTGGCTTTTCAGGAGGAGTTCTTTATTATATACACATTGCGGGAGATTAATTTGATTAAATAGGCCAAATCCCCGCCCCTAATTCACTTCACTTCCGGAACCTTGACAATTTCTGAAAACTACTCCATCCAATCCAACAACAAACAACCAAAAACATGAGCTCGAAACAAAACCTAAAGCTTCATGTTAAAGTCCTGTCCAAGACTCTGGAGGTCTCTTGCGGCAGCGGAAACCAGCGACTGCGATGGCTGGGATCGGTGGCTATTTCGAGGTACGACGAGGAGTCGTTTCAAGGGTGGCGGGAGCTGGGGGTCGTCAAGAAAATCACCAACGCTGACGGGACGGAGCTGGACTTGGGAGCTACCGTCAAAGACGTTTTTCAGGACGGGGACGAGCTCACGGTATATCCGAGCTCGGGAGGAGAGATGGTCGTAGGGAAGTAAACGCACGCGGAAGGGTTGGAATTAAAGTTGAACTTGAGAGTAGCTATTTAGACACATTTTTTGAGGAGTTAGGTGGGTGAGGTCTTCTTTCATCGTCGCCGTCGTCGTCGTCGTCGTCGTCGTCGTCGTCGTCGTCGTCGTCGTCGTCGTCGTCGTCGTCGTCGCCATCGCCGTCGTCGCCGTCCTCAGTATTAATTACGCCGTCTTTCTTACAGAGTAAATGAATTTTGTCCCCTCCAAAAAACACAAACAACACCACCTCCAATGAACCCACAACAATTAAATTCAATTTATTCATAAAATGTTAAAAAGGCTGTTAAAGACAGTTAAAGGCTATTCCAGAACTTCCTCCAAGCCTTCCTCACCCCCCCTCCCCTAGCTGCCCTCTTCCTCCTCCTCCCTCCCCCCTCTCCTTCCTCCTCCCAGCTACCCTCATCCCCTCTGACAAGTCTTGGCCCTCCCCTCGGAGTCCCCGGACCCCTTAACACAAAGTCCATTGTATCCTCAACACTAGCGTCCGCCCCCAGCGGCGACTTGGTCATAGCCCGTCTATTCCTGTAAAAATTGGCATCCCCAACCTTTCCGTTTCCGATTTCGCTATCGCTATCGTCCCCCCCCCCTCCGCCGCTCCCACCCTTATCGTTAAAACCGGTCGCGAGGACAGTTATACTGACGTCCCCCTCCATCGTATCATCCACAAGCGCCCCGAAAATAATATTGGCATCCGGGTCAGCGTTTTCGTAGACGACCTCGGCGGCCTGGTTAATCTCCGCCAGCGTCAGGTCCCTCCCCCCCACGACGTTGAAGACAATCCCCCTCGCCCTCTTGATGGGGAAGTCGAGCAGAGGGGAAGAAATGGCCGCCACGGCCGCATCGGACGCCCTGCTCTTCCCCCTCCCCGTCCCCACGCCCATCAGGGCGGTCCCGGCGTTCCCCATGATGGTCCTCACGTCCGCAAAGTCCACGTTGATGAGCCCCGGCTTCACGATGATCTCGGAGATTCCCACGACCCCCTGCCGGAGTATGTCGTCGGCGACCAGGAACGCGTCCCCCACGGGCGTATTCTCCGGCACGATCTGCAGCAGCTTGTCGTTGGAGACCACGATCAGCGTGTCCACCGCCTCCTTGAGCTCCTTGATGGCCCCCTGCGCCTGCGCCATCCTCTTCCTCCCCTCGAATCCGAACGGCTTCGTCACGACCCCGACGGTAAGGCAGCCGCACGACTTGGCGATCTCCGCTACGACCGGCGCCGCGCCGGACCCGGTCCCCCCCCCCATGCCCGCCGTGACGAACACCAGGTCCGCCCCCGAGCATATCGCCTCGATCTCGCTCCTGCTCTCCTCCGCGGCAAGGCGTCCCATCGATGGGTCCCCGCCCGCGCCGAGGCCGCGGGTCACCTTGCGCCCGACGTTCATCGTATTCGCCGTCTTGGACTTGGCTAGGGCCTGGGCGTCCGTGTTTATAGACCAGAATTGGACGCCAGGGATCGAGGTTGACACCATTCTGTTTACGGCGTTGCCGCCGCCACCGCCGATTCCGAGGACCTTGATTATGCAAGGGGATGTGGATCCTAAGTATGTATGTATGTATGTATGTAGTGGAGTGGAGTGGAGTGGCGTAGACACACACACGGGGGGGGTTAGGGGAGGGGACTTGGGGGAGGGGAGTGGAGTGCGTCATGCGTCTTTCGTCATGCGTCATGCGTCATCATCCAAAGCATATCATCAAAGCGCAAGCAACAAAGAGTGAAGGGTCACATTATACCCTTAAGTCTATACAGAAAATGATGAAAATGACGAAGCGTTTCGCCTCACACAAACCGCATGAACTACAAATTTCTGTTTTTTCCGCGGGGAGGGGGGGACCACGATTCGAGCCGCTTCGCGAGGCAAGGTGCAAGGGAAGGCCGAATTCTCACCTTCTGGCATAATGTATTCCTGCTCTGCTGAGAAGGCTTCAAACGACTGCTTGCCCACATCGGCGGTGACATCATCCTGAGCACGGAGCTTAGCGGCGCTTCTTCGACTTTTAGCAGGGGTGGCAAGGGGAAAGCTTGAGGCAGGGTTGAGTGTGAAAGACGACGTGCTCGCCAGCAGCGCTAGTAGTATTGATACGAAGGCTGTCATGGTTAACACTGACTTTAATGTTTGCTAAAGGTTAGACAAACCACGCATTTTCTTATTCCAATATTTTTTCTTTGTTTAATTCACTTCAATACGGCACGATTCTAATCTGAATGGTGACTAAATCCCTAAACAGAAAGATTTCAGACCCCTGTAGAAGTTTGAAGTATGTTTCGTAAATTATCCACTAGCCATGGCATTGGAATTGCCTGCAGACAAGTTCCTCGTTTACGAGCCCAGAGGAGCATGCGTCTTTCTACGTCCTCCTCTTCCTCCTCTTCCTCCTCTATGCTTCGCCAAAACATGAACGAGAGATTGGCTGAGCACCTGACGAAAACTCGAACAGTAGATATTTTTGGAAGGAAGGTCAAGACGACGTGGACAGAAATTGCCGGGCACTGCAGCTTCATTTTGGTGGGCGTGTCTTACAATTTTGACGACATGCTCACCCTCCGTCTCCTGGCGGTATCGGGTTCCCTGCTGATGTTGACGTTCACTTACTTTCATCCCCATGGAAGGGTTCTTTGGCTCCCCTTCTGTTGGAATGCTGCCTTTATTGTTACGAATGTCCGTCAACTGGTGATAATGAACAATGAATACTTGCGCGCCAAGATGCTTCCTGATGATGTATTGGAGTTGCGGACCAAGTTTCTGCCAACCATGAAGGACGTGGATTTCTACAAACTTTACTCTTTATCTGAGACAGAGTCATGGAAGCCCAATGAAACTGTCTTCTTGCAGGGAGATGCAGTTAGTGCCGTGCGGTTGATTATCAGTGGGTCAGGCACTGTGCATGGTCTAGAAGGCCAGCAATTGACGTATCAGGTGAGTCGAGAGCGCCGAAACCTCTCTTTGATTTTGACAACATTCTTGTCAGAACCCCGGGAGAACTGAACTGAACTGAACTGAACTGAACTGAACTGACCGCCATCGATTGCTTCAAAAAAAATCGCAGCTGAAACCTGGAAATTTTATTGCCGAAGGCGGGCTTCATGCTGGTCTCTTCACGAAGAACCCTATTCATTGCAGCGGGACTGTATCGAGTGGACCAGAGGGAATGACAACACTGGTTTTCAAACGCTCTGAACTGATTGACTTGCTGAATAAGCACGATGAGCTTTCCATCGCTTTTCAGAGTGTGCTGAGCTGGGACGTTGTTAACAAGCTGAAGAGCCAACGGCAACTAATCGCCCGTGGAGTCATACCGAACGAGAAAGAATCTGTAGCGAAATGGCACAAGGCTCGACATGAGCAGTCCAAGGACAGGTACGCAGGGATTCTTGCGAGCTTGTTGAGCGAGGGGGAAGTGGGAGATGGGGGTCGCCAGACCGTCCAAAACTATCGTAGAATTCACGCCATTGAGGAGAAGCAGCACATCAAAGCGCTGGAAAAGTGTGGTTGGACAAAGAGAGAATACGACCAGGGATGGAAGAGGGGGAAGGCTTGACTATAATCGAAGGTAATTTTTGTTGCATGTAGCGCAATTTTGAAGCGGAAGTGTATGGATGACAGTTTATGTGATATTTTTTTGGAGGATTCTTCGCCTAGGCATCCAGTAAAGTAAAAAAATATGTGGGAAATTTTGTTAGGCTAAACATACAATTGGTGCATCTAATTAGGCATTTACATTATCTCGTGGAAAGTCGAATTATGTGCACCATTGTTTGTACGCTATCATCAGTCCATGAAACCACTTTCCTTCAAATTGTCCCTCAGAATGATGTCTTTACAAGCATTGAAAACTACTTGGACATTCTCAGTGTCTGTCGCGCACGTGACATGGTGGTAAACAACTTTCTCTTCATTCTTTGAGCGGCAAAGGAACTTCTTGAGGAAGAATTTGATGCCCCTGTCGTAATCACCCTCTCCGTAGGGGTAGTCCTTGAAAGCGTCCACCGATTTGATGGATACTCTCTTGATTTTATCGGCAAATAGGTCTTTTTTGTTCAGAAAAAGGAGCATGGAAGACGTGGCAAAGTAGCGGTTATTGGCAATCTCGTCGAAAAGATCTATCGCCTCGATCATCCTGTTTGTATTCGTATCTTCAAACAGTTTCTGGTCATACTCACTCAGCGCTGCCACAAAAATCACTGCAGTCACGTCATCGAAGCAGTGGATCCACTTCTTTCGCTCGTTGCGTTGCCCCCCAACATCGTACATCTCAAACTGAGATTCGTCAATCTCATACCGCTCAGTCACAATACCTGAGGTACGCACACGGCAGAGAAGTATGTCCTGTTGAGTCGCTAAGTAGTCATTCATCTTGATTCGGTCGATATTTTCAAAGTAGTACTTCATACTTTCGACAATTTGGTATTCAGATCGCCTGCAAATTAGGTTAGTGTTGCGAGGTTGCGTTGTTGCGTTGTTGTGTTGTTGCGTAGTGTATTTGGAGAAGGCGGGTATTGGGTGAGTGTCAAGTGAAATCATAATTGCCATTTTTGATTTGTCCGGATTGTACCTAACGGGTTCAAGCTAGGCATCCGTGCCGTCACCTACTCAACTGCGATCACTCACCTTTCCCAAGCTTTTAGTATACCTGGATCCGCCCACAACGCTTTCACTGCATCGCCTATCTTCTCGTCAACCTCAGTACTCTCACTACTGGTTTTAATGAGGGTGAACGCTTCCTTGGCCTCCACATCTCCCTCATACCCAAAAGTCAAAGCTTGATCAACAAGGATCTTCATGGCATTCATAGTATTTGAGTACACCACCGGAGTCATGTTCTTTCGCTCCTCATCATCGAGGGGCTTACCATAGAGAATCTTCATCTGCTTGAAAATCGTTGACTTTCCAGACTCACCTGCTCCCAGAAGAAGGAGCTTAATTTTCTCTTTCTGCGATACGAAAAAGCAAGAAGATTAATACCACGAAGGGAAAATTGTATGGACGATACGGCGAGAAAGTGTAGGTAAGGCCCCAGTCCATTTGACAAAGAAAAAGATGTCACACAGGACAGGACACACGCAGGAGAGCAGAGAGAATTCAACAACTCACCTCTTTTAAATGGGCGGCTTCATTCTCCTTCTCAAGTGCAAGAGAGCGCGCCGCGGCAAGTTCATGGGCTTTATTTGAGCTGTTGCAAGCCCCCATCAAGAACGGACTTTTAGGTGAAATTTTGTACTGAACTATCAACAGTCAGGTAATTTTGTCTGATATTGACCGTGTGCAGAGGTTTTTATTGCCAAAGGCAGCCACGAGGCAGGAGAGAAGGACGCGAAGACCAATAAGAAGTAGTTTATTCAATTATACCTGATAACCAAACTACTGTCCCCAACTCCCAAAAATGCAGAGAAAAAATGCATCACAAATGAAAAAGAAGTTGTCAATATTCATTCACATGGCTTAATGTTAATTCAACTCAATTTTATGCTCGAAGGGAAGCTCCTAGTGAACTTGTCGTAGAATGGATTTGTAAGACTCCCTTAAACTGATTGAGGTTCCTGGTGAGACTGCAAACATAAGTGACCTCCCAAAATATTAGCGAACCATCCAGAGGGAAATTTGACGTAAAGGATTACAAGCGTCCCAGAATTCTCATGAACGGGCTGATTGGTTGCCAAATAAAATTAGCGATAGAAGAAAATATCACCATAGACAGTATAAATCAACAATTTACACTGCAAGTTCAAAAAGAAGAATTGATTGCAAGGTCCAACATCACTCCCCCTGTTATGTGTTACCAGAGTCGATCAAATTGACGTCTATAAAGTTTTTCCAGAATCCAACTCGTTCCTTGGTGATAGGTTGCCTCACTTGAAATTTGGAGTGAGAGCTCTTCCCACCGTTGTCTAAGTGCCCACTTGAACCAATTGACATCATCGTTGATGTATTATTTTCTTTATCATATCCAAGCGCGGCGACTATTCGACTCATCTCCTGGGCAGTATTTTCTACTAAATCTTCGTAACGGACACGAATAGTCGTATCTTTATCAAAGACAGATTCCTGCTTGTGAAGCACATTTGTTAGTGTGTGTGATGTTGTGATGTTGTGATGTTGTGTTAGATCTTGACCCAAAATATAATTGGGAGGACCACCATAAATAACTTACCCAGTAACCTACTAGATCACTATATCCATAAAAATACCTGTCGATATTATCAAGATCGAAGGCATAAGACATGTCATCAATGTTCCCGAAATTTAAAAAGAAGTTCGAGAGCCTAATATCCTCGAATTCTCGAGAGACAAAAATGATCTTTGCACTAGGAAAAAAAATTGGGACCAGATAAGCGTAAGCCACATCGAAACAGTTCTTGACGATTATGTGCTTTCCTCCTCCATCAAGATCCCTGCTTTCAATGTCTCCATTGCCTCGGACAGAATTGATAAAATTTGTGAGGGCTCTGTCCCGGAAATTTATCTCTTCGAAATCAATATCTGTCCCCTCATCAGCATAGTCGAGCTGAAACTGTCTTAGCTTCATATACATTGCCCTTAGTAACCCGATCTCACCGAACGAGAAATCGGTTTGCAGCGCCGCAGTCAGTAGACTTTCCATGAGGGTCGTACCGCTCCTCGGGAAGCCTATGATGAACGTAAATGTGCACCTCTGGTCCGGGCAGATTGAGGCCAATAGTTTGCTGTGCTGTTGATGAAAAGGATCAGTGACATTCTTGAATAACGAGAGCGGGTGGGCATTTCTCATTGTACGAAAGAAGTCCAAATATTTGTCGGTCATTCGTTTGCCTTCGATTCGGCTGCTGACTTCTTTGTTTGCAGCCGCATAAAAGTCCATCGATTGGGTGTACTCTTTCAAGTCATAAAAGAGTGCTCCTATGGTGAACTTAAGAGATGTCAATCTTTTCTGTGCGCCGCCGTCCGTCATGTGTGTCATGTTAAAAAACTGTCAGGGTGAGAGGGAGGGAGGGGAGAGGAGGATGAGGAGCACAAACTTCGTTAACGCACCTGATGATCTGTAATACCAGCCCGCATATCTGCTATATTTTCGTAATCTTTTGTCGGGTCCATATCTTCGTTATATTCCAACGCAACAGCTATCGTTCTATTGGTGTCACCCAAGTGTTTAGCGAATCGTCCATAAACGATCAGATTCTTCAGGTGAACATTTGGGTTATCGAAAATTAGCAACTGTCCCATCTCCTTCGCAAGATCATTTCGGATTTCAATCAGATACTTCGGCAACTTGAGATCCATTAGATCCTCGAATAATCTTCCTGCAATGCTGCTGAAGGAGTTTCTTAGGGATGGGGGATCGACCGTCCTGTCTGAGAAAAGCAGAGCACATCGCGAGAATGGGATAATATTGTGTACATGATTGTGAAGAACCGTTTTGGCCGTGGTACAATCTTTCAGTAGTGGGAGCTTGATCTCAGTGTCAGCAGTCACTGTGGTGGTTGCAGTGATGATGAGAAGAAACACGGAGACTAGGAAAATAACCCTCAAAGAAAGCATTTTTCGTTCCTCGATGAATCAGCCGTGTCTACAAAATTCAGGAAGGAATACGCGTTTAACAGATCTCTATGCCCAAATTAGTTTGTTTGATAGAGTTGCATAATGAAAATCCTCAAAGAGAGAAGAAAAAAACCACCCGGACAGCCAAAAGTTATCGTGGCGTTGGAATCTGCAAGCTTAAGAGTAGAAATCATTTCCCCGTCATCGTTTCATCGTTCATACATATATACACTGTGACGTGTTGCTGATACGTATAGCATTTTTTTCTTGCACTCAGAGCTAAGAGCAATACTTCTTTCTGTCAAGTATCTGAACAACCCTTTCCCAAGACACTGCCGGTGGCATCTCCCGAGTTTATCTTCCCGCCTAGACCCTTTACCATTTACTGACCACGACCATTGAGGAAATAGTCACTCTTAGTCTTTCCCCCTCTTTCCTTCCCACCAGACTAAGAAAGAAATAAATGCTCCAATCTCTCTCCGTAGCTCTCCGGCGGCGAAAGCCCATCGCCGAGATCCTCCGCTCGCACGCGTCAAGTTCTCGAAAGGATAAACTCAAGAAATGCCTCGGTCCTTTTGATCTTATTTTATACGGAGTCGGTAGCAGTATTGGGGCTGGGATATACTCCCTCATTGGCCTTGGAGCCCAGGAGGCTGGACCTGGTGTGGCCCTCTCCTTTGCAATTTGTGGAATTTCTTGCATTTTCACGAGTCTATGTTACTCAGAGTTTAGTTCGAGGGTCCCGGTTGCTGGATCTGCCTACACATTTGTTTATGCTAGTTTTGGAGAGTTTGCAGCTTGGTTGATTGGCTGGAACCTAACCCTTGGATATGGTGTTAGCAGCGCAGTTGTGGCAAGAAGCTGGGCCGAGTATGTTGTTTCCTTCCTGAAAGATTGCGGATACAGGTAAGAACCGGAACCGACTGATGCGTTTTGAGGAGTGATGTGATGTGATGTGATGTGATTTGATGGGGGGCTTTTTTTTATGCAGAGCGGCGGCGGCGTGTGGAGTTTGCGATGGGGGGCTTTAATATGCAGAGCGGCGGCGGCGTGTGGAGTTCTGCCACAAAGTCACATCACTAAACCCACTACTCATGCATACAAAAATAGCATCCCCGATTGGTTGACCCATGCAAAAATTCTGGGATGTGACTCAAACGTCCTGTCCGTAGTCCTTATATTCTTGTGCACTCTTGTGCTTTGCTTCGGTGTGAAGGAGTCAACCAAGTTCAATGCGGTGATGACCGTCCTGAACCTAATCGTCTTGACTTTTGTGGTGATTGTTGGTACTCCCCAGGTTCGCGATGAAAATCTGGAGGATTTCACGCCCAACGGGCTCAGCGGCGTGGCTAAAGGCGCCGGGCTGGTTTTCTTCGCCTTCCTGGGCTTCGATATGGTGTCATGCCTTTCCGAGGAGGTGGAGAATCCCCAGAGAAACATGCCCATTGGCATCATCGGGAGTCTCGTAATTTCCATGATTGTATATGTCAGCCTATCCTTGGTGATATGTGGTATGGCCGACATAGACTTGCTAGGCACTGAAACCCCCATATCGAACGCCTTCACGGCGAATGCTTGCTGCACCCCCGACCAGCAGGAGAAGGACATTACTAAAGCTTGCCTCGACTGCAACGGGGGCGAAGCGATAAACTCGACGCTATTCTACGGGAGCAAAATCATCCAGTTTGGGGCCATGTTCGGCCTCACAACCGCGTGCTTTACTTGCCTGATGGGCCAACCCCGAATTTTTTACCGCATGGCTAAGGACGGCTTGCTCTTCTCTCACTTTGGAAAAATCAACAAAAGCAACAGCGTGCCTCTCTTCGGCACGATCTTCACCGGTTTCTTCGTCAGCGCCATCGCCGTCTTCATCGACCTCGAGAAACTCGCCAAGATGATCAGTTTGGGGACACTCCAGGTCTTCACGTTTGTCAACGCGGGGGTGATCATTTTGAGGACAAGCAGGCCAGACGTGAATAAGCACTACGTCCCGTCGCTCTTGGTTATCTTCGTCCTGTTTGTGTTTGCCGGCGGCATAAGTGTAGAGTACTGGACTTTCTGTGGCGTTTGGCAGACCTCGATCCCCACCGCGTGCCTCATCGGCAGCGGGCTGGTGGCTATGCTCATAAGGAAAGCCCCACGGGCAAACCCCCCCAACAGCTTCAAGTGCCCCATGGTCCCAATAGTGCCCCTCGCCGGTGTGTTTTGTAACGTCTACATGTGCGCAAGCATGGGACAGAAGGCCTGGGAGGACATTGGATACTGGCTTGCTGTTGGATGTTTCATATACTTCACATATGGTATGTGGAACAGCGAATTGCGCGAGAAGAATGATATTTTATTCACCAATTCCCTCGACAGTGGCTACGGGAGCAGAGACGGGGAATCAGAGAGCAGCTCCGCTCCCCTCATCAACGAAGACGTGTATCGATTCAGCGGGAAGAAGAAGGGCATAATAATATAGTCTGACAAGAGAAAGGAAATAAGAGAGAGATTATATCGAGTGAAGAGAGATTTTTTTGGGCGTAAAAGGCTATAATTTTTCTTTTTATTGGTGAAGAATCAAGAAACCTACTCGTCAGACCCGAAATTCATGTTTCATCTATTTCATCTCCCAGCACCACTGTCACCACACAGTCCGTCGTTTCCGTAATCAACCCCACTCCAACGTCAACTCAACAAACCTCGGATGATACCCGACCGTCGAGTTCGTCAGCCCCTCAAATCCAGCATTCGTGTTAGTGTTGTATGACACGACGACTGTATCATCCCCCGCTAGAGCCGGATGAGACTTCGCGGCGTAGGCGCTCAGCGGAAAACCGTCCGAAAGTTCGCCGGGGACGGCGTAAGGGTATGAAAGATTCCAGCGAGCGTCGACGTCGCCGATCGACTCCGAATCAGTGTATGCGAATAATAGCCTGGGGTCACCGGCTTGGAGACACACAAAGTAGTAGATGCCGAGGGACGGGTGTTTGTCGATCGTGCCTTCCGTGCAGTCTGGTCTATCGGCGTCGGCGTCGGCGGGTAGGATCGACTGGAGATTTTCCGGTACGAACTCGCCCATCGAAGACCAACCGGCGGGGGTTAAGTACTCAAAAAATTCTCCACTGATGCTACTGATACCAGTGATGATATTTATATTTTTCTCCCGGCCTTCAACATTCTTCACGCCGACCCTACTAAGCGCAATCCCTCCCCCCCTAACCCCCCCCGCAATGTACAGCCAATCCCCCTCAACAACCGTTCCAAGAGTCCAATAAACCTCGCACCCTCCATCCTCCCCCCTCCCCGATGGAACGTCGACAACTTCATACTCCCACCTCTCAGGCCTCTCAGGATTTTTTACCGCACCTAAACCATCTACCAACACCATTGAGCTCGTCGTTATGTTCAGAAAACCGACCGAACTAACGCGCATCGACATTATCACCATAATGTCAATGTCACCCCCCGGTGTCCCAACATTAACGCCATTAATCGGCCACAGATAACTCTCGGGAAAATCATCCGTCCTAAACAGCCCAGATTTATACTCAACGCTCCCCTCCCCAAACGGCGAACCGAGAAACTCCACCTCCCCACTACCCAGATCCAACACGGACAGACTATTATGAGGCATGCCGGTCAAATTCCTGTTGTCCATGGAGGTAGTCTCGTTCATGTAGACAGTCCCAAGGAGTGTGTCGGCCCATATCCACCAGCAGAAACCCTGATCCGGGGGGCACAACGACGCGGAGGAGTCACCACCAACCCACAAGGAGTTAGGGGGGGAGAAGGATGATGTTCTGGAGGGGAGCTCGCGCACCCCAGAGATGGAGAGTTGGGCAGAGGACGACAACTGGAAGAGGAGGGGGAAGAGGAGGGG
>ERZ651776.2633-NODE-2633-length-19088-cov-6.221188_pt1 | contig 19088 bp, 14 predicted proteins | sample MGYA00514761_ERZ651776 | MGnify/ENA metagenome assembly ERZ651776 | reverse complement strand
CCAATGGCCGGTTAGGAACCACTGAGCGATATCGGTGTCGGTCGCTACAGCTGCGTGAGCGCCTGTGTAGCCGTGGGGCGGTGGGTACTTCTGACCCTGGGGCAGCGAGAGGACGTCCCAGCCACCGGAGCGATACGACTCGACGAACTCTGCGAGTAGTGGGTCTGCGTTATAGTGCGAAATGTAATCGTGGGTTGACACGTCTGACATGGCTTGCTACTTTCCTGTGACATGGGAGTTTGAGTTTGGAAGTCGGCGACGGTGCCCATGTCAAAACACCGCCGCCAACCGTTCATTACTGTCTGCCAGGGATGGCCGTCCCTGCCCCCGACAGAAGGGGCTACCTCGTAGTGCACTCGTTGGCATCGTCAAATGTCAAGGGTGTAATGCAATTAGTGCAGAAACTTCAGCTGCGAGCCTTGACCAGCTCCAGCACCAGCGCCCGCCGTGCCCCGACACAGGAGACATCGTGCTGAAACAGCTCGCGCGAACAACACTGAAGCCGGTTGCCGCCACTCGCAAGAAAGTGCGCACGGTGGCACCATCTCGCTTGTTGGGCAGCCCTCACTTCATGCTGATCGGTGCACAGAAGTCCGGAACAACCTCTCTGTACTCGTGGATGACGAAACACCCCGACGTGCTTGCAGCGCGGAGCAAAGAGCTTCATTATTTCAACCGTCACATCGAGTCAAAACCACTAGACGCCTATCTTCAAGGCTTACCGCTGCAGCCCACGATCAGCGCATTATCCACCATTCGCCGTCGCCCAGTCGTAACCGGAGAATCAACGCCCGCCTACTTGTTTCATCCGCTCGTCCCTCAGCGTGTGCACAGGCACTTTCCCGATGCAAGGCTCATCGTCATTCTCCGAGAGCCCGCCGAACGTGCGAGATCGCACTACTGGATGAAAGTTAACCGAGGAACGGAGACTCTGTCGTTCGAGCAAGCGATTGCGAGTGAGCAGGATCGAATTCGCCCTGAGCTCGAAAAGATTGGGCGCGGCGAATCTCCAGGCGCGGCCCTTCAGCGGTTGAGTTACCTCGCCCGGGGGCACTACGCCGAGCAACTCGAACGTTGGCTAAGCTTTTTTCGACGGGAACAACTACTGATTCTGCAGTTCGAACAACTGGTTGAAGACCCGGCACAGGTCTACACAAAAGCACTGCTACATCTTGGGATCGATCCTGACATCGCCCCGATGCCGGCGTTCCAGGCTCGCCGCGTCGGATCCAAGCAGGAACCTGATCCCAACACGACGAAATGGTTGAAAGAGCACTTTCGTGAGTCCAACGAACGCCTCAACGCACTGACGGGCATCAACTACAATAGATGAGCGTGCGAGCATCGCTGGCCCGTCTGATTGTGATGCTCGAATCGACCATTCCCAACACGATACGGTGGCCCGAGTTCGGGCAAGTCGATGGCACCCTCGCCGCCGTGCCCCGACACAGGAGACATCGTGCTGAAACAGCTCGCGCGAGCAACACTGAAGCCGGTTGCGGCCGCGTTCGACACGGCGCGTCCCCCGGCCGCTGGCATCACTATTTTGATCTATCACCGGGTCGGGGCTGACTCGGGCGGGCAGGTCGACCTCGGCGTTGCCATGTTCGACGACCAGATGGCAGAACTCGCAGCAGCCGGCAACGTCATCTCACTGGACCAGGCAGTCGAACTGTTGGCATCGGGTGCAACCCTCGACCACGATTCGGTTGTCATCACGTTCGACGACGGCACTCCAGATGTCGTCGACTTCGCGCTTCCGGTGCTCGAACGCCATGCATTGCCCATGACGCTGTATCTGGCAACCAGTTTTATCGAAGACGGACTGGGCTTCTGGGATCCGCTCGACCAACCGTTGTCATGGACAGCAGCCCAGGAAGCAGTCTCAACCGGGCTTGTCACTATTGGCTCACACACCCACACCCACGCCCTACTCGATCGGCTTGCGCCAGCACAGATCGCCGATGAACTCGACCGGTCGATCGATCTCATCGGCTCCAGACTCGATGTACGTGCCCAACACTTCGCCTACCCCAAAGCCCTACTCCCAAGCCCCCAGGCCGATGCCGCGGTGCGAGCCCGGTTTGATTCCGCGGCCATTGCTGGCACGAGGCCAAACAGCTACGGCGAAACCGACGTCCATCTGCTGACCCGCTCCCCCGTGCAGCGCAGCGACGGCATGCGCTGGTTCCGCCGCAAAGCAGCTGGTGGCATGGGACTCGAAGACCGAGTGCGCGACATCGTGAACACTCGCCGTTACGCACATGCAACAAAGTGACCCGCCGAGTCGCCCCCGACTCATCCATCTCACCACGACCGACATCAGCCTCGAGCTACTGCTCGGCCCCCAACTCGAGGCATTCGTAGCTGCCGGCTACGACGTGCACGCAGCCTCGGCCCCCGGTCCGTTCGTCCCGGCCGTTGAAGCACGAGGCGTGACATTTCACCCGCTCGAGCACTCCACCCGGTCCATGTCGCTTCTCTCTGACCTGCGGGCCGCCCGCGAGGTCTACCAGCTGTTCCGAGAACTCAAGCCCGACATCGTGCACACCCACAACCCCAAACCAGGCGTCTACGGCCGCATCGCCGCCAAGCTGGCTCGGGTGCCAGCAATCGTGAATACCGTGCACGGGCTGTATGCCCAGCCAACCGACCGGCTCGCACGACGTGCCGCCGTCTACTCACTCGAGCGGGTTGCCGCTGCCTTCTCCGATGCCGAACTGGTGCAGAACCCCGAAGATGTCGCAACGTTGCGACGGCTACGGGTGCCGGCGAAGAAGCTGGCAGTGCTGGGCAACGGGATTGACCTGGCCCGCTTCACGCCAACCACCAAACAACGCCGAGACGCCGTACGACGCGAGCTCGGCATCAGCGACGAGACCATCGTCGTTGGCGCCGTCGGCCGTCTCGTCGAGGAAAAAGGTTACGTCGAACTGTTCGACGCCTTCCGGTCAGTTCGTGCTGCGATACCGAACGCGCAACTGATGGTCATCGGCCCCCACCAACCCGGCAAGGCCGACGCGCTAGGACCAGACATCATGGCCGCAGCCGAAGCCGACGGGGTGCGATTTCTCGGCCACCGCGACGATGTCGAAACGCTCTATCCGGCCATGGACATCTACGTGCTCGCATCACACCGCGAGGGATTCCCCCGCTCCGCCATGGAAGCTGCCGCCTGCGGCCTGCCATTGGTGCTCACAAATATTCGCGGCTGTCGACAAGTCGTCGATGATGGAACCAGCGGACTGCTCGTGCCGGTACGTGACAGCACTGCGCTGGGTCAGGCGCTCATCACACTCTGCGGCGACGCCGAACAGCGGGCTCAGATGCGAACAGCTGGGCTGCAAAAGGCGCACGACGACTTCGATCAACAACACGTGATCGACATCACCTGTGAGACATACGCCCGACTTCTTGAGACGCGCCCCAAACACACCCTGACCGCTGACTAGCCTTGGAAAGAATGCAACGGCTGCCATCGACAGGCTCTGACCTCATCACCGCGATCGCCGCCGCCCTAGCGGTCGGTGCTGTGGCCGCGTTCGCCGCCACGGGCATCACTTTTCGTGACGCAACCGACGTGGCGGTGCATCCAGCAACCATGGCGGTTCTGCTCTGCCTTGTCACTATTCCGCTCATCCGGTGGGCGGTCAGTGGCGACAGCGTTCTGTTTCGCATCGTTCTGGGAGGGGTCGCCGCCAAATGCCTCGGCACGTACCTTCGATTCACACTCACCGGCGACGGCGACAACAACGCGTACCACAGGGCCGGAAGCAAGATCGCAGGATGGCTGTCGGACGACTTTGTTCTGCCAGGGAACCTGCCTGAGAGTTTCGGCGATACCGGAACCGACTGGCTGAGCTACATGCTCGGCTGGTTGTACTACTTCACCGGGCCAAACCGCGTAACGGCCTACGTTGTCTTCACGTTCCTGAGTTTTGTTGGTGCGTTGTTTTTTTACCGGGCCGCTGTCTCAGCAGTACCTGAACTTGACCGCCATCGATATGCACTCTTGCTCTTCTATTTGCCCTCGTTGTTATTCTGGCCATCGGCCATTGGCAAAGAAGCATGGATGATCTTCTTCCTGGGCCTGGCCGCCCTGGGGGGCTCGTTGTTGGTGCAGCATCACCTGTCGGTTTGGCATCTCGGAGCGGCCCTTGCCGGAATTGCCATGGCGGCCCGCATACGCCCCCACATGGCTGCGCTGATGGTGGTAGCGCTTGTTGCAACGTCGCTCTGGCCCTGGGGGTCACAAGGCAGGCGAGGCCAACAGATCTTTATCACCGTGCTTGGTTTTGCGGTCATGGCGATTGCTATGGGACAAGTGGCCGAGTACTTCAACGCCGATCGGGTTGAACTCAACACGGTTCTCGACTTCACGCAGGACCGAACAGCCGGGGGTGACTCGCAGTTCACCCCAATCCGCATTACCGGGCCGCAAAACCTGGTCCAAGGCACCGTTTCGGTCATATTTCGCCCATCCCTCATCGAGGCTTCCAGCACCTTGCAGGTTCTCGGGTCGATCGAGAGCCTGGCCATGATGGCACTGGCAGCCCAGAGTTGGAAACGGATACGACGCGTGCCACGCCTGTTTTTCACGAACGCGTACGTGCGCTTTTCCGTCACCTTTACGATGGGGTTCGTCGTCGCCTTCAGCGTCATCTCGAACTTCGGCATCCTCACCCGACAACGGGCCCAACTATGGCCGATACTTCTCGTGCTGTTTGCCCTTGCGCCCGCCAACGCCACTGGTTCGGGCACGCAGGCAAAAGATGAGGACACCGCCGGTGGCACCGATGACACCACCGATGCGGTGCCCGCGAGCATCACAACCTAGACCCGCCCCTATCCCTATCCCGACAGAGTCTGGAGCTTAGGAGGGGCGAGGGCTCAGGCGTCAGCGGTTTCTGCGGTTTGTTCTGCGTACTGCCCGTAATACGAGTACTTGTCAGGACTCTCTTGGTCACGATTGACAACAACACCCAGCGAACGAGACCCGTTCGTTGCCAGAAGCTTGGCAGCCTCGGCAAGATCGGAACGTTTGGTGGCGCCCAAACGCGTCAGCAAGATCTGGCCATTTACCGCACGGCCGATCAGCACCGCATCGGTAACCGCAAGAACCGGTGGAGCGTCGATGATGACAAGGTCATACAAGAACAACTCGTCTACCAACGATGACCACCCGTCGCCCCGCAACAGCAGCGCCGGATCCTGGACCTTGCTTCCCGAGGTGATGACATCGAACCGGATGCCATCACGTTCAAACACCTGGCGGGCATCACGTCGAGTGGCCTCGCCTGCCAGCACATCAGACAACCCAACGCTGTTGGACACACCAAGCATGCGGTGGACCCGTGGGCGGCGCATATCGCCATCGACCAGAAGCACGTTCATGTACTTCGACGCCAAAGCGGCAACATTCACCGCAGTTGTGGTCTTGCCATCGCCTGGCACCGCGCTAGTGAACAGTACCGACGAGACCGGCTCACCGATCGACGCGAACTCGATCGCAGTTAATACCGCTTCGTAACGCTCGGCAGCAAGACTTTTCGGGCGCTCGATCACCTCGACAACTTGATCGCTGTTGAGCTGATAACCCGGAATCGTGCCCAGAATCGCAAGTCCGGTCGCTTGTTCGACGCTGCGAGCGCCCTCGATCTTGTCGTTGATGACCTCACGTAAATACGTCAGGGCGATGCCGAGCGCCATACCAAATGCAGCCGCGACCACAAGGTTGCGGGTCACATTCGGGCTGACCGGAATGGTGGGCACCTCTGCAAGCTGCGAAACTTGAGCGCTCACGTCAGGCGAGTCCAGGAACCGTGCCACCGATTCAAACTCGGTGATTTGGCGTTGATATTCCGATATTTGAGCCTCGAGCGGGGCCAGTTGCGGTTGCAGCAGCGTCTCGATCGACACCATTTGCGATAAGTAACGAGAGTACTCATCGGGATCAGTCGTCTCCGCAAGCAAGTCGTCGTAGAAGTCGACTTCTACACGGATGGCATCACGATCCTCGGCGATTTCAGCGATCAAGGCTTGCAGGAATTCGATCGACTCGACGTTTTGGGCCAAGGTCTCGGCATACCGTGCGGTTACATAGGTCTGAGCCCAGACATTCGCCGCTGCAGCAAGGTCTTCTGGCACCGCGCCCCGCGCGTTAAATGTCAGCGTTGACCCTGTCCCGGCGGCTGCAACTTTGACTTCCGGTGGGCTTTTCAGCAGTGCTGCCTCGGTGAATGCAGGGCTGGTTACGTACAACGTCTCGATTTCGCCCTCCCGGTTGAGTGCGAGCGGGCCGGTCGCTGGAAACGGGAAAAGAAACGAGTTCTCTGACGAGCGAAGCAGCACCTGCGCCGATGTCGAGTAGATCCGCTCCTGGCGTTGTGTCAGCAAGAACGCAACTGCCACTGCACAGACCACCACGAGAACGGTGAACCACCAGTACTTGCGAACAATTGCCAGGTGAGCGCGAAGGTCCAACACCGCAAGCGATGAACTGTCTTGATTTGACGGCTGCTCGGCCATACAGAACGATCCTCGAACGTGTTGAAGCTCCGCCACGTTAACGGGCCGAACACCGACGACCGCGGCACTCATGTGATTACCTACACGTCCGTAGGCTGAAGTCCGCAACTGCGTTCTGAGCGGTCTTCTCCGTCACTGTTCACCCCCGAGCGAAATATGAAGAACCGACACACATTCTGTTCGCGTTCTTCGATGCGAACGACACCGTGGCTGGACCAACTCCAAGGCATCGACACACCTGCCGTTGGCCCAACGTGCCCATCTGCAATTCAGGTAACGATTGCCAACGACCAAGAAGGCCGTGACCCGGCGACATTTGCACTATGTGGGAGGCAGAGTCCCATCTTGTGGTGGGGTTCGAGTGTGAAGCTCGGTGTGGTCAGCTCTCGAGTTGAGGCTGGTCTGGTTGAGTATGGCATGGCTGGTTGAGTTCGGCCATGGAAGCCTCCGATAGGTAGCGGCGGTCGATGGCCCATTCGTCGTGTTGATCTGACAACACCGCTCCGATGAGGCGGATGGCTGCGGCGTCGTTGGGGAAGATCCCGACGACGTTGGATCGTCGTTTCACTTCCTTGTTGAGGCGCTCCAGCGGGTTGTTCGACCAGATCTTGCGCCAGTGCGTTTTGGGGAACGCGCAGAACGCGAGGACATCGGTGCGGGCGGCGTTCATTGACTTGGCTGCTTTGGGGAATTGCTCGGCGAGCATGACGGCGACCTCGTCCCATCGGGCCCCGACTTCGGCTGGTGTGGACAGTGCGAAGATCGATCGGAATGCCGCTGCGACGAAGTCGGTGTGTGACTTGGGGATCTTGGCCAGCAGGTTGCGGGCGTAGTGAACTCGGCAGCGTTGCCAGGACGCGCCAGCGAAGCATTTGCGGATCGAGGCCCTCAGCCCGGCGTGGGCATCGGAGATCACCAACCGCACCCCAGCCAGGCCCCGTTGTTTGAGCGAGCGCAGGAACCGGGTCCAGAACGTCTCATCCTCCGAATCGCCTATAGCGACGCCCAGGATCTCACGGTCGCCGTTGGCGGTGATCCCGGTCGCAATCACGACCGCCCGAGACACGACCTGGCCCAGGGCGTCGTCGCGGACATGGATGTAGGTGGCGTCAAGGTAGACGTAGGGGAACTCGACATGGCCCAGGGTGCGGTTGCGGAACGCTTCGACCCGCACATCAAGACCAGCACAGATCCGTGACACCTCTGATTTGGAGATCCCGGTATCGATACCCAACGCAGCGACAAGATCATCGACCGATCTTGTGGAGACGCCGTTGACATAGGCCTCCATAACCACCGAGTACAGGGCCTGGTCGATACGACGACGCGGTTCCAGGATCTCGGGGAAGAACGACCCTCGACGGAGTTTCGGGATCCCCAAGTGCAGGTCGCCGGCCTTGGTTGAGAGCACTTTGGGGCGATGCCCGTTGCGATGGGTGACTCGGCCCGGGTCACGGCCCCAACGACCAGCCCCAATCGCTTCAGTGGCTTCAGCCTCGATCAGCTGTTGCAAAGCCCACTGGGCGAGCTCTCGGACAAGGTCGGTTCCTTCCCCGACGCTGAGCGCGTCGAGCAGTTCGTTTACGGCAGACTCTTCAAGAGCCATCGGCGGGTTCTCCTCATGGTGTGCACTTCGTAGGTACACACCGAGCATCACGCCGGTGGCTCACCCAAAGGTGGATCCCACCGCTCCCCGAAACCCCACCACTCCAGGGGACTCATACATGTGGGACGCCACTCACTCGAAACACAGTAGGGACCGAAGCTTCCTTTGCAGAAGCTACGACCAGATACGCAACGTTCCTCGTGATCTTCCCGCGGTCAAAAACAGCGCCGGTGCAATCGCTATGCAACTAGCCGAGGTACAAATCTTCGAGAGGTAGGGCGGATCGATTCGAGATGGTCGACTCCTAACTCCACTCGCTCTGCGATACGTGACAAGACAGGCGGCACTTCGTTCCCTCGTGCATTGTTCTAGCGCGGCTACGGAAACTCACGAGGCGCGTACAGTCTGAGTGATGGATCGTGCGCCACATCGACTCTTGCATGCGTTTGTCTTGTTGACGCTGTTCGCAATGTCGTGCGCAGGCGCAGAAACCGCAGCACCCGATCGGGCTGAGCCGCCCCCAACCTCATCGCCCGAGCCGTCGAGCTCCGACGATCAAAGCGATGCGTCCGCTCCTCTGGCAGCACCGACAGCCCAGCCCACGCCGCCGACTGCCCAGCCCGCGCCTGCAACCCCTCAACCCGAGCCCACGACACAGCCGACAGCCGAACCGGCCGCCGTGTCGCCTCGGCCAGCACCTACAGCCCCAGCACCTACAGCCCCAGCACCTGTTGGCCCATCGGCGCAGACCGTTGTGCTGCAGGAAGCGAACCCTCGGGTGACCGGTGTCGTGTATCCCCGTCCGGACTACGACGGCGATCCATGGTCACAGTGGGGTCAGGGCGTGGTCCTGCCCGACGGCCGAGTCATCTCGGCAATCGGCGATCACCTCGGCCGTGGCGGCAACTCGTTCATCTTCGTCTTCGACCCGGCAACCGGGGTCATGACACGGGTCGCAGATGTCGCCGACTCCCTTAGTCACCCCGCCGAGAGCTGGGGTTTTGGCAAGGTCCACGGCCAGATGGTGCTTGGCGAAGACGGCGACGTGTATTTCTCCACCTACTGGGGGTCACGTCGGGGCCTTGAGTTCGACGACGCCTATCAGGGCGACATGCTCCTCCGCATGAACACCGACTCGCATGCCCTCGAGCCATATGCCCTCGAGCCGATCGGCGTGCCGGTTCCGTTCCATGGTGTGCCGTCGCTCGCCGGCGGTGGCCGGTATCTCTACGGCGAAGCCCTCGACCCATTCAGCAATCCGAATTCGGGCGGGTTGTTCGTGTTCGACACCGTCGCCGACGACGTCATCGCATGGCTACCCGACGAACGGCATGCACAATTCCGCAACGTGATCGTGCGCGAAGACTCGGCAATGGTGGCCGCATCCGACGGCAGCTTGTTGCGCTACGAACCCGGCGCAACCACATTGCGGCCAACAGGAATCTCACTGGGTGACCGGCTCAGAGCCTCGACCCGTCCTGACTCGTCGGGCATCATCTATGCAGTTACGACCAGCCAGCACGACCTGGTCGCCATCGATCCCGATGGCAATGTCCGCTCACTCGGGAACGCGGTCGCCTACTCAACGAGTATCGCCCTGCTGCCCGACCAGTCGGCCTTCATCTACGTCCCCGACGCACACGGCGGTACCGCAAACTTTGGCGCACCGGTGATCGCCGTCGACACGTCGACCGGGGTGCAAACCACGCTGGTTGAACTCGACCAGCTGGCCCGCGACGGCCTAGGCCTCGTGCTCGGCGGCAGCTTCAACGTGACCGTTGATCCGACACGACGCCTGGCCCACATCGGCTTCAATGCTGGCCCCACACAAGAGTCGCCATGGGGCGAAGTTGTACAGATCACCGTCGAACTCGACAACCAACTCGCCGATCGACCGGCAGCCAACGCCGCCGCTTCTTCGTTTGAAGCAGCAACCGATACCTTCGACCTGGCCGCCCCGCTGACCGGTATACGAGGTCACGCCGTGGCCGTAGCCGATATCAACGCCGACGGCTGGGACGACCTCTTCGTGGGAACCTTCGCCGATCGGCCACCAGAAACCTACGCAGTCCGCGGCGCCCAAGGCCCGAACCCCGACCGACTACTTCTTGGAGGGCCCGACGGGTTTCGCCTCGACGACACCTTTCCCGGCAGGCTCGCCCGATCAGCAGGGGCGGCGTTCGCCGACCTCGACGGCGACGGTGACCCCGACCTGATCGTGAGCCGCAACGTGCGCCGAGACTTCTACGGCACCGAGATCCTGCGAAACGACGACGGCCGATTCGTGTCAGTGCTCGAACTCGACGGCGAGCGCGGCGGTCGAGCGGTCGGCACGCTCGACTACGACGGCGACGGCCGGCTCGACATCTTCCTGGTCGAAGACAAATGGGTCGGCGGCAGCAGCGTGCTCTTCCACAACGACGGCGACCTGCAATTCACCGACACGACGGCCGCTGCCGGCCTACCCAACGATGTGTTTGGGCTCGGTCTCGCAATCGCAGATCTCGACGGAAACGGTGCCGATGATCTCGTCGTCGGCGGCGCAAATCGCATCTTCCTCGGCGATGGCAACGGCGGCTTTATCGAGTCGACCGGCGCCGACCTCGACTGGGACACGTACGGCCCCGAAGACGACATCGCGCACGTGGCTGTTGGCGACCTGAACGCCGACGGCCGACCCGACATCGTCTTTGGGCAGCACTACAACAGCACACTCGACTTCGATACCGAAGTACCGGTGCGTCTCTATCTCAACGAAGGCATCGACAACAGCGGCAACCTGTTGCTGAGCGACGCCACCGACGCTGCCGGGCTCGTCGGACTGCCGACAAAGGCACCCAAGGTGTTACTCGTCGACTTGAACAACGATGGTTGGCTCGACCTGGTGACCACCGCAGCGGCAGGCAACGGCGCCGTGCCGGCCGTCTTCTACCACCAAGGGGTCACCGCTGGCATGCCGAGCTTTGCTACCCCCGCAGGCCTCGGCGATGACCAGTACTGGATCGACGCCGCAGTCATCGATGCCGATCGCGACGGCCGCGACGACGTGTTCCTCGTCGAGTGGGAACCCGCACTCCCATCGAGACTTTTCCGCACCACCCCAGGCTAACACCGACCCCGATGCCCCACCAGTGGGTCGGAGCACTATTGAACCGTGTGTCGACCATGGGCCGAACTCCTGGGGTTATGATTCGCCACAGCATGTAATAGTGCCACGTGCTTCGCTCATAGGCGACGAAACAGGAAGGAGCTCAGGTGGTATCGATAGCAGTCCCCGGCTGGGCCCGATCGCTCGCCGTCGCAGCCCGCGGCAAGTACCCACTTCCTGTGATGGCGTCAGACCTGATTGCCTTCATTCCCGCCTTTTGGTTCGCGGGACTATTACGCAACGAAGTCAGCTCGGTCACGCTTGATTGGTTGAACGTCGTACAGGTGGCTGGCATCGCCATCATCGCGTTCCTGATCGTCAGCTATTTCCTGCATCTGCACCGCGACCGCTACCGAGTCGGAACGTTCGACGAGATCCTGGCCCTTGGTTTCGCATGGGCCAGCACCGGTGTTGTCGCCGGTGTCACAAACGTCCTGGCGTTCGAACCCCGCACGCCCACCTCAGTCTTTGGTGTCGGCATGATGCTCGTCGGCATGTGGATGCTGGCAACTCGAGCTGGCTGGCGACTGCTGGTCCGATCTGAGCGCCGACCCGACCCCGAAGGACGCACCCGGGTCCTGGTTTTTGGCGCCGGCGAGGGTGGCGAATCCGTCATCACCTCAATGCTCGGCGACGTGGACTCGCGGTATGTGCCCATGGGATTACTCGACGACGACCCACGCAAACAGAACCGGTCGATCCAAGGCATCCGCGTCCTTGGCACCAGCGCCGATTTGGCATCGGCTGCACGCAACGCCGACCTGCTACTCATCGCCATTCCAAGTGCTACTGCCAGCCTGATCCAGAAATTGTCTGACGAAGCCGACACAGCCGGCCTCGAGGTCAGGATCCTGCCATCAACAACCGAACTCTTTGGCCTCATGGCAACGATCGAGACCGCCCGGCCCCTGCAGATCGCCGATCTGCTCGGCCGCGACGAGGTCGAAGTTGATCGGACCAGCATCTCGAACTACCTCGAGGGCAAGGTGGTACTTGTCACCGGGGCAGGCGGATCCATTGGTTCTGAGTTGTGTCGCCAGATCCTTCGCTACAAACCAGAACGTTTGGTCATGGTCGACCGCGACGAGACCGCGCTGCAAGGTGTGGAGCTATCGATCGATGGTCACGGACTCCTCAATAACGACAACCTGGTGCTGGCCGATATTCGAGACCGAGACCGAGTCTTCGAGGTCTTCGCCCAGCACCGACCTTCGATCGTCTTCCACGCGGCTGCGCTGAAACATCTACCGCTGCTCGAGGCCCACCCTCGCGAGGGCCTGCTGACCAATGTCTTCGGCAGCAAAAACGTGCTCGACGCCGCCAGTTCGATAGCCGTCGACCACTTCGTCAACATCAGCACCGACAAAGCAGCCAATCCAACCAGTGTGCTTGGCACAACCAAACGTCTCGCCGAGGCACTCACGGTGGAGACCGGGCGCAACGCATCTGGTGACTACATCAGCGTTCGTTTCGGCAACGTGATCGGCAGCCGCGGCAGCGTTCTGCCAGCGTTCGAAGCACAGATCGCCGCTGGCTCACCCGTGACCGTCACCCACCCCGACATCACTCGGTACTTCATGTCGATCCCCGAAGCTTCACGCCTGGTATTGCAAGCCGGCGCAATCGGCTCCTCGGGTGAGACACTCATTCTCGATATGGGTGAACCGGTCAAGATCCTCGACCTGGCCAAGAAGCTCATCCGACACCACAAATCCGACGTCGAAATCGTCATCACCGGCCTGCGACCAAACGAAAAGATTCACGAAGAACTCGGACACGAGGGCGAAGTGTTGGAGACCAAGAACCACAAGCGGATATGGCACAGCCAAGCAGTCGTCGTCGACGTTTCCGACGACCTGGCCACGCTGCTGGCAACCGGACCACGCGAACTCGCTGCCAGGCTGATGGACCTGGCCAAGGCGACCGCCACTTCCGACAACGTCAAAGTTCATTCCTGAGATGCGTTCGGCACTCGAGCTACCTGACGTCACTCCCGCTCGGGCCTCACACACCTAACGCTGGCAGGCCCACAACGGCCTTCTGCACACACGCTCGGTCGGTTCACAAGCGCGGAAACGCATAAGGTACGAACGCATCAACCCTGGGGGCGCTGCTGGTGTTCGACAAGCCACCACTAACCGAGATTTCTGCTGCCGGATTCACGACGACAGCAGTTCTTGTCTGGGCACTCATCGCCCGCAGAGACTCCCGCGACCTGCTTCTTGCCTGGGTTGGCGCCATGTCGCTGGCACTCATTGCGCTCGGCCACGCCCCGATGGGGCTGGTGTTCGCGGTTGGCATGACCGCAGCCAGCCCTTTCATGGTCAACCAGCGAACTCGTAACGCCGTGAGCACCGCTGGACTCGTTGCTGTCGTGTTGGTGCTGACCTACGAACTAGACACACAGCTACTTGTTGGCGCGCTGATCACTGGCACGCTCATCGGCCCTCTCCTGTGGTTGTGTAATCGGAGCTTTGGGCCTGCGGTGCCACTGATCCTGATCGCCGGAAGTGCGCTCGGCGTCTACATCAACGTGCCCGACACCGAGCAGATCGCGACCCTTGCTGCTGGACTGCTGCTGCTCGCAGCTGCGATGGTCGTCTTCTCTTCGCTGCGAACCCCGACGGCCTGGTTCGAGTCGCTAGCGCTGATCGGCGCACTTGTTATGTGCACTGGCGCGATCGGAGCCCGAGGACGCCCCGAATCGTTCCTTGGTGTTGTTGGCGTAATCGGAGTGTTAGCTGCCGAGCCCGTGGCTGCCTTGGTCCGGCGCGGCACGCAGGCCTATCCGGTGTTACTGATCACCGTTCATGCCGGTGTGGTCATCACTGTGTCGCGTATTGCTGGCAGGTACGGCGACGCTTCGATCCTGACGGTCGTGGCCGGTGCACTGGCTGTCGCAACCGTAGTGCTCATCGTTCTCCCCCGACGCCGGCTACACCGGGAACCCAGCGACGGCCACACCAGCCCATGACAGGGGCAAGCCGCACCCCGTGCTGCTCCGCGTCACAAGAGCCCAGCCAGCGTTGTGGTCGCCGACAGGAACTCCACGGCTTTCTGTGTTCGGCGCGCGTCGCCGCACAGATTCAGGCCGCGTTCGCGGCAAGCTAGAGACGTGCAGGATCCACCGGAGAACGACGAAGTCGAAACCGAAGAAGCAGCGCCGTTCATGTGGGGCGTCACGTCATCATCGGTGCAGGTCGAAGGAGTCCACCCGGCTGCCGACTGGTCTCACTGGGAGCGAGACAAGACCGCCCCCGAGTCAAGCGACGGCAACGGTTTTGCCACCAACTTCCACGATGACCTAGCGCTGATCGCAAGTCTCGGTGTCACCGACGTGCGGCTCACCATCGAGTGGGCACGAGTCGAACCGGTCGAAGGCAAGATCGACGGCGAAACCCTCGAGCGTTACGCCGACGTCGTCGGCCATGCAGCTTCGCTTGGGCTGCGGCCCTGGCTCACCCTGCACCACACTTCGCTGCCCGGCTGGTTCAGCGAAGACAGCAGAGGTTTCCTCGAAGAACGAGGCCGCGAATACCACTGGATGCGCCACGTCGACCGCTGCGCCGAACGTTTCGGTGACCTCGCTGCTGGCTGGACTCCCATCGACGATCCCATCGGCTGGGCACTCCGCGGCCATGGGCTCGCGAGCCGGCCACCTGGGCGGCGTAGCGACACCGACCTGGGCATGCGTGGGCTCTACGAAGCCATCGAGGGCGCGTTACTCGCCGACCACCTGGCCGCCCGCCATCTGCGCTCCGGCGGAGCGACAACCATGGCAGTGCGAGGCACGCCCACCATCTTCAAAGCCGTGGACGACCAACGTTCTACCTTGGAAGCAAACGCCTCCCAGAAACACGTGCGATGGTGGGCCGCAGTTCTTTTCGACTCATGGGTCAACATGGTCGGCAACGGCGAAATGGCCCTGCCCGACCGTCGCCCCCACCACGACAACGACTGGGTCGCAGACTTCGACATTGTTGGCCTGGCCTTCGATCACCCCATCAGCGTCGATCACAAAGGCCAGATGCGGGCCTACCCCGCCGACGCCCCCCGCTCGGATTCGGGCTTCGCTCCCCTGCCCGAAGAACTCGGCGTGCAGCTGCAGCGAATCAGGGAACGACTCGGCGATACACCCCTGGCAATTGCCGGCAACGGCGTGGCAACCACCAAGGACGAGTGGCGCACCGAGTTGCTCGACGAAACCCTGTCCCTGGTCGACGATCTCCGCGACGACGGCATGAATCTGGTTGGTTACTTCCACGACACCGCTATCGACGGCTACGAGTGGCGCGCCGGCTTCGAAACCGAACGTGGCCTCATCCGCCGGGACCGCACCATCAAACCCAGCGGCAACCTCTACCGCGACCGCATCACCTAGGTCATTGCCTACGTCGCCTGGCAGTTGCCTCTCGCCATGGCCGATTGGCGGCTGCGCTGGTCCCTACCGGCAATCGGTGGGTAGTGTTTAGGTATGAGCCTCACTGCAGACCAGGACACCAGCCACGACGATCTCCCTCGGGCGAGCTTCACCTCGTTTGAAGAATCGACCGCCGAGGACTGGGCGAAGATCATTCCCCAGATCAGCGTCACGCAGAGCCTGGTAGCAGATCGGGTCATCGGGCTGATGCGAGCGCTCGAAACCGACCACGGTGGTTTCCCGGTCAGCCGGCTCGAGCACAGTCTGCAGACCGCAACCCGGGCCGAACGCGACAACCGCGACGACGAATACATTTTGTGTGCGCTCATCCACGACGTCGGCGACACGTTGGCACCGTTCAACCATCCTGCGATCGCCGCCGCAATCGTCAAGCCGTTTGTGAGCGAAGCCAACCATTTCATGGTCAAGAATCACGGCGAATTCCAGGGCTACTACTTCTGGGACTACATCGGAATGGACGGCAACGCCCGCGAACAGTTCCGCGACTCACCTCACTTCGACTACACCGAAGAGTTCTGCCGCCTCTATGACCAGACAGCGTTCGACGCGACCTACAAGAGCAATCCGCTTGAGCACTACGAACCGCTGATTCGCCAGCTCCTCAAGGCCGACGGCTAGTTGCTGCGGCGGCTGCGTCCGTCGCCAATACCGATCGACCTGAAGTCATCGATCGTTTTTGATCCCCCGAGCTGGCTGCACCATTGGTTCCCGGCGGTTGAAGGTGCGCTGCAGGCCAAGACTGGCCTGGCCATGCAGCGCGCTTCGTGTGTTCTATTCAAATACCGCAATATCCATGCTGGCCTGCACCGCGTATGGCAAGTCCCGGAGTTCATCAAAACCGAGACCACCGAGGTCGTCGGTCCAGTGCATTGATTGATGGATGTCGAGTTCTGCATTCATAGCTGATGACTCCTTGGATATGCCCACGCCGTTGTGAGCTGAACAAGGACCAGTATTTGAGATTTTCTCACCCAAAACCATCAACTTCTCCGAAAAGAAGCTGACAATTTCCCCCGTAAACCGAAAGATCGGCAGATTTTCATATTGCAAGATCGTCGATTTTTCTGGTGCGAGTTAAAACCATCAGACTTCTGTGTACCTGTGATTCACCAGCCATGCGGTTCGGTAGCCCGCAGCTAGACCGTGGGCGAGTCATGCCATGCGACGTTCGGCGCGCCGGCGCCACACCGCCCAGACTGTCCAGACCTTGCCTGTGTGCTGCCTTACTGCCCCGGAGAGCAGCGATGGGTTAGCTGCTGGAGGTCGGCCATGAAGCGGAGAGGAAACGGCGTTCTATAAGAACCAGGGCGCCACCAACAGCAAACAGCACCGAAACGATCGAGGTCAGGACCAACTCGGTGGCCCCAGTCCTCGGCAAATCGCCAGAATCGGTGCCACTTCCGGTGTCGTCGGTTGGCTCGGGCGTGATCTCGGGCTCAGGCGTAGCTGTCGGCTCCGGCGTTGGCGTGGACTCAGCAGTCGCAACGTCTGCCGCACAATCGGTGCCCGACACACAGATCACCCATACCGCAGCGATCGCAGCGCCGTCTTCGTACGCAGACGTCGAGAACTCACCGCTGGCATAGATACCCACGTTTGTACCGCCGATACCTGGGGTCCGGAACGCAATGCGGCCATCGGGGCCATTCGCAAACGAGACGAATTCTCGGCCTCCGTTGTCGGGGTTCCAGGCAAGCATGGCCGGGCCGTAGACCGCTTCGGCCTCGGCGATCGTGCTCGTTGGGCCAATGCCCTCGGCTGTCGTGTATTCGGGATTGCTCACCATAAACAGGGTGAGAGTTTCGGTGTCGTCGGTCATGGCGGCACGAAACTGCACCGTGCCGTTGCGGCTGACCACCCTGCCATCAAAATCGATGGTGATCCGGACTTCGTCGCCAACCTGGTAGTCAGGGCCCAGGGCTTCGATGAGTTCGGCGGGGCTCAACCCAAGCACGGCATTGCCAATACCTTCGGCTGTAATCGTGTGATCATCGACAGGCTGAGCATGCGCGGAACTGGACAGCAACAACACAAAAAGCGCCGCTAGTGCGGCAGCTATTTTCAGTTGGGGGCGCGAGAGAGGCATGGTCTCCAGACCTTCACGGAGTTCCGCCCGCAGGATAGTTGTAGCAAGCGGGCGCTTCACACGTGCGGATTTCAACACTTTTCTTTATGACAATCGGGTCTCGACCGGCACGTCAGAGACGGTCACTGGCTCGAAAAACTTGTCAACGAGCGCCTCGACACACACACACCAAGCAGTGTTGCCGGTACGTCAGAGTCGCCGGTTTCACGGATGGATGCACGAGCAACATCGAGTTCATGCAACACCAATTCACGCATGGTGATGCCTTCGGTCAGAGCGGCAACGGCGAGCGCCAGATGGCCATAGGCGGCTTCGCCAAACTCGGGCCGAGGCACCATGCCCAACAGGTCGGCAAGCGGGCGGTACGAATCTTTGACTCGCTCAGCCCGGTTCGTAACCCCGGCATCGCGGACCCAAGTAACAATCTCGGGATCACGGCTGCCCGCAGGTTGCGAAGCGAGTGTGTGCTTAATGGCCATGTCGGTCGACAACAGACCGCTGCCACCACTGTGGTCACTGGCGGAAAGACCTTCCTCGAGCGCTGGTTGGATCGGAATCCGAATGGCCTCGTTGCGTGTCAGGCTGTCGCCACGTTCTTCGAGCGCCTGGCCTAAGGCTTTCTCGGCCGCAGTCGCAAAGGTACTTCCTTCTCGATTCTCAAGCCATGCACGCAGCACGCAGCGTTGAAACAACGCCTGTGGTGCATAGTCATCGTCGATCGCCCACGCAGCATGACTCGACGACCGGGGGACATTGCTGCTTGCACAGGCGGATTCGAGGGTCAGGTGTTCAACCCTGAAATCCATGCCAGCTAGCTCAAGTTGGCGGAGCCCTTCGGCTCCCAACACTCGGCGCGTCTCGTCGACTGAACGACGAGGGCGGGACTTCTTGGAAACCATAGAGAACCGCAATCTATACACAAACGGCTAAGCGCGCCCGAAACACGAGGCTCCCGAACATTCCACCGCCGACGCGTACCAGCGTCGCCATGGCTCACGGCTGCAGCAACTTCATTCCTAGCAGTGCTTCATAGCGCTCAAGGATTTGTCAATGAATCCTTGTGAGTGTGTGTTGTCTGGTGACTGGCGTGACGGCCGCGTGGCACTAGAATCTAGTTTGCGGCATAGCCATCTTTAATGACCATAGGCATCAGCGGGTCTGAGGTTGTGGTGGTGGCTGGGCTCGCCAGCACCCTGTCGCTATCGTCTGTGACGAACCGGTCAGCGCTGGTGGCCGGGTTGCATGTGGATGCGACCACGGTTGCGGTGTCCTGATCAGC
>ERZ651776.2627-NODE-2627-length-19109-cov-15.558060_pt1 | contig 19109 bp, 20 predicted proteins | sample MGYA00514761_ERZ651776 | MGnify/ENA metagenome assembly ERZ651776 | reverse complement strand
ATACATATCCCCTCAACAAAGCCACTATTAAAAAAACCTATACTGTCATCATGTGTAGAAAAACCTCCACCAGCCACGGTGCTTAAACTATGCGCAATAGCATCAAATGCAGTCATTCCAGATAGACCATAAAGCAATGCACAAGACAAAGTTAATCCAACATAAATTTTCCATAAAGCTTGAGCACTATCTGCAATCCTTGGAGTGAGCTTTTGGTTATTATGACTTCCAGGTAATTCAGTTTTATATAATTGACCACCACCAATTCCTAGTGCCGGCATTACGGCAACAGCCAAAACAATTAATCCGGCTCCTCCGACCCACTGTAAAAGTTGCCTATATAATAGAATAGATTTTGGCAAGCCATCTAATCCGGTAATGGTTGTAGCACCAGTCGTTGTAATTCCTGATACTGATTCAAAGAGAGCTGCGCTGAAATTTAAATCTAAACCAAAGAAATAAAAAGGAATGGAACCGGCCAAGGCAAGGACCACCCAAAACAATGTCGTAATAATAAAACCATCTGAAATATTAAGGGTGAGATCTTCTTGTCTTGACATGAACCACATCAACCCACCAAAAAGAGATAAAGATAAAAAGGAATATAAAAAAACCTCACCGCCATCCTCTTGATATATAAATGTTAATGCCAGGGGAGGCAAAAACGATATGCTAAAAATTCCTAATAAAATTCCCAACAAATTTAATATAGACTTAAGGTTCATCAATCTTCCATAAAGAGATTCTGAATTTTTGCTTTATCTGTTTTTCCTAGAATAAAAATTATTAACCTATCGCCCGGGCAGAGCAATAATTTATCTGAGCCCATAAAGGTTTCATCATTTCTTGTGACAGCCGCAACAACACAATTTTCAGGAAGAGCTATTTCTGAAATCGGTTTATTGAAAAAATTAGCAGTTACACTATTTTTGTGAACTATTCCCTCAATGGCTTCTGCCCCGCTACCCATTTTAAAAATAACATCTTGTGGAACATCTCCTTCTGCCAGATGCTGCAAGACCATTGATACAGATAATCTTTGTGGAGACAGAGCAATGTCAACAAAGTTTTTTGGAAGAATATTTATATACGTATAGTTATTTACAATAATAATTGTTTTTTTGGCACCTAATTTTTTAGCAAGGAAGGCAGACATGATGTTTGTTTCATCGTCATTTGTTAGAGCACAAAAAATATCTATATTTTCAATATTCTCACTTTTCAGAAGGTCTTCATCAGACCCACCACCATTTAGAACAATTGTGCGGTTTAATTCTCGAGAAAGCATCTCACATCTATCGCGATCAGGATCAATAATCTTAATTTTATAGTCTTCTTCTAGGGTTTTAGCTAAAGCAAAGCCAATTTTTCCGCCTCCAATAATCATTATTCTAGATGAAGAGTTGTCCTGAAGGCGCATTTCTTGAACAACGTTATCAATATCATCTTCAGCAGCAACAAAGTACAGCTCATCATTCTCTTTAATTATCGTTTTACCATCAGGAATAAAGGGCTTCCCTTTCCTGTATATTGCTGGAACAAAGGTTTGTGTTTCAGGCATATCACTATTAATACTTTTTAACTCTCTATTAACAAGCATTCCGTCTTTTTTTGCCTTTACTGAAACTACCTTTAAAGAACCATTAGCAAATGTTTCAATTTGTTCTGCTCCAGGGTGTTTAATTAGATCAACAAGATGGTCTGTTACTTCATTTTCTGGACTAATGGCTATATCGATATTGCCCTCTCCAAATGCATCTAGTGAATCAAGGTACGACGCATCTGAAAGTCTGCAAATTGTTTTCTTGACTCTAAATTTTGATTTAGCAATTTGACATGAGGCTATATTGCATTCATCGCTGCTGGTTACAGCAAGCAATATTGTTTCCTCATCTGCGCCAGCATTTTCCAAGATACTTGGATGAGACGCATGACCAATAACGGTCGCTAAATCAAAGTCCTCTTGAAGTCGAAGCAGCTTATCTTTGTTATGGTCAATGATACTCACATCATAGTTTTCTCTTGAAAGAGTAGAGGCTAAGCTGCTGCCAACTCTACCAGCCCCCAGTATTAAAATTTTCATAGGTATAAATTAAACCTCTTTTTAAGGAATTGGAAGAACTGCATATATTTATTTAATCAGCAAAAAATTTTGCATAAGAATTTGCTGCATCTTGTGATGCAATTATATTCTTACCAGGAAACTGTAAGTGAGTAATCACTAGCGTTGAAGATGATGTTTTAACTGCAAGTCCATCAGCACAGAAATAGAATTCTTTTGATTCATTGCTATGCAATATTTCAGATAATACCCTAATTCCATGTATCTTAATAACGACATTATTCTTTTCAAAAAATATACCTGGCCAATCCTTAAAAGCATTAAATTTTCTTATAACACTGCTTGCATCTTCATCAATAAAATTAACCTTGCCTGAAGATTTTGTAATCTTTTTGCAATATGAAGCAGCCGCATCATCCTGAGCGATTGGCACCTTTTTATTTTTTGCTACCTCTAGCAAGGTAGTAAATAAAACTTTATTTGCGGCTTTTGTAAGCTCCGTTTCCAAAATATGCTTATCCGCATTTTCTGGAATAGTAATTTGCTCTGCGCAATAAATTGGCCCCTCATCAAGACCTCTAGTCATCTGCATAATTGAAATGCCTGAATCAAGATCTCCATTCAGTAAGCAAGACTGAATTGGAGACGCGCCTCTATATTTTGGTAGCAATGAAAAATGTATATTAATAGATGAGATATCAGGATGTCCTAAAAACCATTCGGGAAGTATTTTTCCGTATGCAGAAACAACTAAAAAGTCGCACTGAATAGTTGAAATGATTTCCTTGAATTCATTATCTATCTTGCTTGGTTTAAATAAAGGCAGGCCCAAGTTAGTGGCCATCAAAGAGACAGAAGATGGGTCTTTCCCACCAGCTCTTTTTGAGCGTTTATCTGGCTGACTTATTACACCAACAATTTCACATTCTTGATTAAATAAATCTTGAAGTATCTCTGCTGAAGATCCAGGCGAGCCAGCAAATAAAATTTTCATAAAGGTAGTACGTATTTTTCTAAATTCTTCTCAAACTAGTTATTTAGAGGCTTTTTTGCGAATTCTGTCTCTTTTAAGGGGCGATAGATAGTCAACCATTAGCTTGCCCTCTAAATGATCAATTTCATGCTGAATACATACGGTTAAGAGCCCCGAAGGCTCATCTGCGTGATGTTCTCCCTTAACGTCTTGCCAGGTCAAGTAAATGCTATCTGGTCTCACTATTTCTTCAGTGACGCCCGGTACCGATAGGCAGCCCTCATTGAATGAAAGTAGACTTTTGTCGTTTAATACCTTAAATTCTGGATTTATAAAGACTTTTGGGTCATTTCTTTCATCAGATATGTCTATTACAATAATCCTTTCATGAAAATCTACTTGACTGGCCGCCAAACCAATCCCATTTTCTTCATACATTGTTTCTAGCATGTCAGACACAAAATTTTCTAGACTTTTGTCGAATTTAGTAACAGGCACTGCTACCTTCCTGAGCCTTGGATCAGGGAATGTTAAAATATTCAGCTTTGCCATATACACATTATATGATCATTCTCTATAATCAACACCTGTAAACCAATAATTTATTAATTTTTCCGGAGAAATATTTATGTCATCTCAAACTGCTGTTTCTATATTTATGGGTTCAAAATCTGACTTGCCTGTAGTTCAGGCAGCGGCTGATACCCTTGCTGAGTTCGATATCTCTTTCAACATGTACATCCTTTCTGCTCATAGAACGCCGGAAGAGGTAGTAAGAACTATTAAGGAATCAGAGCAAAATGGCGTCAAAGTATTTATTGCAGCAGCTGGAATGGCTGCTCATTTAGCAGGTGCAATAGCTGCACAAACAACCAAACCAGTTCTAGGAATTCCATTGGCTGGTGGCGATTTAGATGGAATGGACGCTCTACTTGCAACAGTTCAAATGCCAAAAGGAGTTCCGGTTGCAACATTTGCTATTGGTAAATCCGGTGCTATTAATGCAGCAATTTGTGCCGCACAAATAATAGGTACCAGCGATGATGAAATGTCTAAAAAATTAGACGAATATAAGATCAAAATGCATGCGGATGTTTTAGAAGCCAACAAGTCTATTCAATAAAAATTTGAATAAATTTAACTCTGCTGAAGATGCCATTGATTGGTTAAAACAAGGAAAGATTTTATTGCATCCAACCGAGGGAGTTTGGGGGATTGGATGTGATGCATTTAATGCTACAGCAGTTAATAAAATTAACGCTCTTAAGCAAAGAGAGGCATCAAAAAGTTTAATTATATTAGCCCCAACTATCCATGATTCTTTAAAATATTTTCAACCATTATCTGAGATACAAACTAACTTTCTTGAGACTATTTGGCCGGGCCATACAACAGTAATATTTGAATCAAATAGCTTGGTTCCATCTCATATAAAAGCTTCAGATAATAGTATTGCAATGAGAGTAAGCAATCACAAACCAATTAAAGAGTTGCTAGCGAAATTTAAAAGTTTAATGGTTTCTACATCTGCAAATATTAGCAACCAACCAACACCCATAACAGCTGCTGAGGCCCTAGAAATTTTTCCAGAACCAGATGTGGCACTATATGATTTTGAGAATGGATCAGCAAATAAACCTTCCGCTATAATTGACTTGAAAACAATGGATTATCTTCGTGAATAAACTTACAAAAAAAGAGCTAGAAAACCTGGAGTCAACATTCACTAGGATACAAAAGAATATTGAAAATGGAATTAAAAAGCTTAATATTACTCCAGCCATAAGAGTGGCAAAAGTTTGGAAAAGAGATCAAGGCGGCGGCGGCAAATCTATTTCAATTACAGGCGACACAATTGAAAAAGCGGCAGTAAATTATTCATCAATATCCGGCAAAAAACTACCTGACTCTTCCATTGCTGTGAAGATTAAAAGCACCTCTAATAAATTTCATGCAATGGGAGTTTCTGCAATAGCTCATCCAATGAATCCGTTTTGTCCAACCAGCCACATGAATGTAAGAATTTTTTTAGAACTAGGAAAAAATAATAATATTGAAAACTGGTGGATTGGAGGAGGCTTTGATCTAACTCCATTTTTTCCAACCAAAGAAGAATCTTCGATGTGGCATTTAAAAGCAAAGACTTGCCTTGATAACTTTGACAATAAATTTTATAAAAAATTTGCTAAAAATTGTGATGATTATTTTTATCTACCTCACAGAAAAGAAAAAAGGGGCATTGGAGGAATATTCTTCGATCAGTTGCAGCATAAAAATATCACAGAAAGCCTCGCTTTATTAGAAGAAGTTTCAAAATGTTACATTGAAACCTACGTTGAATTAGTAAATATTAATAAAAAGCATAAATTTACAGCAGAGGATAGAGAGTTTCAGCTCTATAGAAGAGGAAGATACGTAGAATTTAACTTATTATTCGACAGAGGAACAAAATTTGGAATCGAATCTAACGGCAGAACTGATTCAATACTTGCCTCTATGCCGCCAGCTGTTAACTGGCCATTCAGGCTTTCAGCAAATATTAATAAAAAAGAAAAGAAACTTCTAAAATTCATAGACAAAAAATGGAATGAGCATCTATAAATCATGAAATCATACAAATTAGGGGTCATTGGCAATCCTATAGAACATTCTTTGTCTCCTAAAATACATAGCATCTTTGCAAAACAGGTTAATATTCAAATTGACTATCAAGCATATAAGGTTAATGAGAATGATCTAGAGCCTTTTATTAAAGATTTTTTTAAAAGTGGTGGCGATGGCCTAAACATCACCGTTCCACATAAAATTAATTGCCTTAATGTTGCAGACGAGTATTCTCCAAGTGTAAAGCTCATCGGAGCTGCAAATACACTAAGCTCCAACAAGATCTCTAATAAGATTTATGCGCACACAACAGATGGAGCAGGCTTTGTTGCCGATGTTATAAAAAAGAGCATCCCCATTTTTAATACTAATGTTTTAATTTTAGGAGCAGGTGGGGCAGCTCAGAGTATTATTCCAATGATCCATGAAAAAGATCCTGCCTCCATAGTCGTAGATAATCGCACTCAAGAAAAAATTCAAACCGTTTTAGATAGATACAATCTTTTAAAGTCAGTTGAGCCATCCAAAGGAGTCCAATTAACTGACCTAAAAAATTTTTCCAAGCATCGATCCCTAGCAGATAATATTAATTTAGTTATTAACACTACTTCTGCTGGTTTTGAGGGACCGTTTAGCTGGAACGAAGATATATTTACTACAAGAGATACAATTTTTTATGATTTAAGCTATAGCAAAACAGATTCCTTAACCCCTTTTTTAAAATGGGCTAGCCATTACTCTGATCAATGCCATAACGGAATCGGGATGTTAATAAATCAGGCTGCTCTATCTTTCGAGCTCTGGACTGGCATAAAGCCCAACACAGATATTTCTGAGAATGAGATTTTTAATGAGTAAAGGATTTATACGTTTTATTGCTGGAGCTGTATGCCCATCTTGCAAAGAACAAGACAAGATAGCAATTAGTCCGGATGACCAATTAATTTATTGTTTAAGTTGTGATTTTCAAGAGCATCGACCTCAACCTCCAAAGGGGAATGATGCAGAAAACAGCCACCCAAAAGTATTTAACTTAGATGATTTTAGAAACAAAAATTCCTAGAATTTACAACTGTTTAAAGCTATTATAGCCTCACAAAAAAACTACTTATTAGAATGCGATTTATATTAAATATGCTTCTAATGAACATAATTTTTAGTTATAATAAGATATATCAATTATTTATTTTAAAAGTTTCATTGAAGCCAAGGAATTCTAATGTTTAAAAAAGCTACCACAACTATTAATAAGAACTTCGCAGCATTATTTCTGGCAATCCTTTCTAGCAATTCTTTTGCTGCCTGGGACGACCTTAATATGACCGAAGGAGTAACAGCAATAAGCAAAGAGGTGTTTGGTCTTCATATGCTCATTTTCTGGATATGCGTAGTCATAGGCATTGCAGTGTTTGGCGTAATGTTTTATTCAATGTTTGCTTTTACTAAAAAGAAAAACCCTAATCCTTCTACTTTTCACGAAAATACAAAGGTAGAGCTGGCGTGGACCATAGTCCCATTTTTAATTTTAGTTTTGATGGCAGTTCCAGCATCTAATACTTTGACAAAAATTTATGATGATACTGAAGGAGATATTAATATTCAGGTTATTGGGTATCAGTGGAAATGGGAATATAGATACTTAGAAGACAACATTGGTTTTTTCTCAAATCTCACTACAGACCTAGATGAAATTTATAACAAAACACCGAAAGGTGAGCATTACCTAGAAGAGGTTGATGAAGCTGTCATCATTCCAGTTGGAAAGAAAATTCGCTTTTTGATTACTGCTAACGATGTGATCCATTCTTGGTGGATGCCTGATTTTGCAATTAAACAGGATGCTATTCCTGGCTTTATCAATACTGCTTGGACAATCGTTGATAAACCAGGAACTTATCGCGGTAAGTGCACGGAACTATGCGGAAAGAACCACGGGTTTATGCCGGTAGTTGTGAAGGTTGTCCCACAAGATGAGTACGATCTCTGGGTAGCAGGCAAAAAGGAAGAAGCGTTAAAAATGGCAGAGTTGACTGAAAAGACTTGGTCTGCCGAAGAGCTTGTTCAACGAGGAGAAGGCATTTATCAAAAAAACTGTGTGGCATGTCATCAATCTAATGGTGCTGGCATAGCAGGAATTTTCCCTGCTTTGGCAGGAAGCGACATCGTACTAAATAATAAAGCGCGCCATCTGGAAATTTTAATGGAAGGCGTACAAGGAGCTGCAATGGCCTCTTATGCTAATCAACTTTCAGAAGTCGATATGGCTGCAGTGATCACCTACACTAGAAGATCTTGGGGTAATGCAGAGAATGGAGATGGTGAAATTGTGGTTCCAACCGATATTGTTGAATATAAAAAACCTAAAGTTTAAAGAGGAATAAATATGAGCGCAGTAATAGAGTCTCACGATCATGATGATCATCATCACGGTCCAGCAGAAGGATTAACTCGTTGGTTATATACAACCAACCACAAAGATATAGGTACATTGTATCTATGGTTTAGTTTTGCAATGTTCTTAATAGGCGGAGCAATGGCTATGGTTATTAGAGCTGAATTATTTCAGCCTGGTATGCAAATTGTCGAGCCAGAATTTTACAATCAAATGCTTACACTGCATGGACTGATAATGGTTTTCGGGGCCGTAATGCCAGCTTTTGTTGGGCTAGCTAACTGGCTGATACCAATGATGGTTGGAGCTCCAGATATGGCGTTGCCGCGAATGAACAACCTAAGCTTCTGGATACTTCCAGTAGCATTTTTCATATTACTATCATCTTTGTTCATGGAGGGAGGCGCCCCTAACTTTGGGTGGACTTTTTATGCACCCCTTTCAACAACCTACGCCCCACCAAGTGTAACCTTCTTCATTTTCTCAGTTCATATTATGGGAGCCTCTTCAATCATGGGCTCGATTAATGTAATTGTGACTATTATGAATATGCGCGCTCCAGGCATGACGCTAATGAAGATGCCATTGTTTGTTTGGTCGTGGTTGATTACAGCATATCTATTAATCGCAGTTATGCCTGTTTTAGCTGGTGCAGTAACCATGATGTTGATGGACATACATTTTGGTACGAGCTTCTTTAATGCAGCAGGCGGCGGAGATCCAGTATTATTTCAACATATATTTTGGTTTTTTGGCCATCCTGAAGTTTATATTATGATTCTTCCAGCCTTTGGAATCACGTCTCACATCATAGAAACCTTTTCTAGAAAACAACTATTTGGGCATACATCGATGGTTTGGGCAATGACATCCATTGCGATCTTATCTTTTGTTGTATGGGCTCATCACATGTTTACTGTAGGTCTGCCGCTCGCAGCAGAACTATTCTTTATGTGGGCAACGATGTTGATTGCAGTCCCAACAGGTGTAAAAGTATTTAATTGGGTTACAACCATGTTTAAGGGCTCCATTACTTATGAAACACCTATGTTATTTGCTATAGCATTTGTCGTACTATTTACCATTGGTGGATTTTCAGGTTTGATGCTTGCTATTACGCCAGCTGATTTTCAATATCATGATACTTATTTTGTTGTAGCTCACTTCCATTATGTTTTGGTTCCAGGCGCTATATTCTCCATCATGGCGGCTGTATATTACTGGATTCCCAAGTGGACTGGGAACATGTATGACGAGAGACTTGGTAGGTTGCATTTTTGGCTCTCATTCATAGGTGTAAATGTTACTTTCTTTCCACAGCATTGGATTGGGCTGGCAGGAATGCCAAGAAGAGTTCCAGACTATGCACTGCAGTTTGCAGATTGGAATATGGTATCTTCAGTCGGAGCCTTCCTATTTGGTGCATCTCAAATATTATTCTTATTCATAGTCATTAAAACAGTCATGGGTGGCAAGAAAGCTACACCTGAAGTTTGGGAAGGTGCTCGAGGTCTTGAATGGACCGTTGATTCACCTGCGCCATATCACACATTCTCTACTCCTCCGAAGGTTAGCTGATGAATGAAGGGAGCAGAAAGACAATAAAGTTACTTTGTTTCTCTGTGCTGGGAATGTTTACATTCTCTTTTGCACTTGTTCCCCTATATGATGTTTTTTGTGAGATCACAGGGTTAAACGGAAAGATCGAACTCGAGGCTACCACGAACCAAAACCTAGAGACCGAAAGCGGTAGAGATGTATCAATCCAATTTGTTTCTCATAATAATGAACAAATGCCATGGATCTTTAGACCCTCAGACAGCCAAATAAAAATTCAAACTGGCGAATTTCATACTGCAACTTTTTACGTTAAAAATCCAACAAACAAAACAATGATTGCTCAAGCGATTCCCAGTGTTGCTCCGTCTAATGCTGCATCACACCTTAAGAAACTTGAGTGTTTTTGTTTTGAGCAACAGGAACTAGCTCCTGGAGAAGAAGCCCTTTTGCCGGTTAGATTAATTTTTGATGATGAATTGCCAGACTCTATTAAGAGTGTTGTACTTTCCTATACAATTTTTGACGTGACAGACTATAACGATGTAGAGATGACTCAACATCACAATGACAATGACCATCATGATGGACATGAAATGGAGCCTTCCCTATGAGTTACCAAAAATACTATGTGCCAGACCAAAGTAAATATCCAATATTTATGGCATTTGCCCTTTTCTTGCTTGTTATGGGAGCCTCAAGCACCATTAATAGTCTAGATGATCCTAATAGTAACGCGGTATATGTTCTTTACTCAGGCTTAGCAGTCTTGGCGACGACCCTATTTTTTTGGTTTAGAACTGTAACCAAGGAACATATAGCAGGTTTAGATAGCGCTCAATTACAAAAATCATTTGTATTTGGCATGGGTTGGTTCATTTTTTCTGAGGTTATGTTTTTTGGGGCTTTCTTTGGAGCTTTATTTTACGTAAGAAATTTCTCTGTTCCTTGGTTGGGTGGAGAGGGCGAAAAAGGCTTAGCAAATATGTTGTGGGAAGGTTTTGAGGCTACTTGGCCAGTTATGTCTACCCCTGATGCTGGATCAGCATTTGTCCTAGCAGATAAAAATATGAGCTGGCCTGGCTGGAATCATGCTCTTGAATGGCTGCCTATGTGGAATACTATTGTTCTTTTGAGCTCTAGCGTTACAGTACATTTTGCGCATCTGGCCCTTAAAGATGATAACAAGAAAGTATTTAATAGATGGCTGGCAGTAACGGTTACTCTTGCGCTTGTTTTTGTTGCATTGCAAATCCTCGAATACTACGAAGCATATGCACATTACGGATTAACACTAAATTCAGGGATTTACGGCTCAACATTTTTTATGCTCACAGGCTTCCATGGTTTCCATGTGATGATGGGTGGCTTTATGTTAGCAGTGATGCTTTCTAGATCTGTTTTTCACAATCATTTTGACTCCAAAAGTCACTTCGGTTTTGAAGCAGCCTCGTGGTATTGGCATTTCGTTGATGTTGTCTGGGTAATGTTATTTCTATTTGTTTATATCTTGTAGCTTAGGGTCTCCAAGCCACAGAGTTACCAAGCTCGCCTGTATATAAACCATAGGCTACAAGCATCAATAGAAACGCTGCTAAGCTAACCCTTACACCCAGGCTATAAACAGAACGTTTACCCTTACCCTGATCTTTAAAAAGAAAAAACAAGCTACTAGCCAAGCTTAAAAGGATTAAGATAATAACAACGGTGATGAGAGGTTTGAGCCACATAAGTAGAATTATATCACTTTTAAAATGACAAAATTTAAACTAAAAGATAGCCTCCAAGAGAATAAATTACTCACATCTTTTTCTATTTTTTTTGTATTCGTCTTTGTATTTCTAGGAATATGGCAAATAGAAAGAGCTGCAAACAAGGAAGGGCTGCTTCAAGATTTTAATTCTGAGCAAGAATCCCCTCCAACCAGACTAACCAGCCAATCTCCAAATTGGAGCCGGGTTTTTGTTGATGGCGTTTTTGATTCTTCACGACAGATTCTGATAGACAATCAAATTCATAATGGCAAAGTAGGGTATAAAATTTTTACACCCTTTAGGTTTGATGATAATAAGATAGTTCTCGTGGATAGAGGGTGGATAGGACAAGGTCAATCTCGATCAGATCTTCCTCAGCTAAATATTTTAGAAAAAAAATCTAGAATTATTGCCACTGTTACTAGTCCCGAGCAAGGAGTCTTAGCTGGAAGCGAGCTTCTCACCAACGAATGGCCTCGTGTATCTCAATCAAAGGCTGTCGAGGTAATAGCATCAGCCTTTAATGAGCCAATCTTAGATATCGTTCTAGTATTAGATCCAGGCTCTAGTCAAATTACAGAGTTTATTCAAATTAAGCCCTTCGCCATAACACCGGTAAAACATTATGGCTATGCCATGCAATGGTTTACGATGAGCATCGTCCTTTTGGGGATGTTTTTATACGCACTAAAAAGAGAGAAATAAATGAAAAATAAATTATTCCTAGCAGCACTTTTAATTACCCCATTGGCAGTATTAATATTTTCTACCCTTTCATTTCAGTCAGGCTACTCTCCTAAATATACAAAAAATAATGGAACCTTTTTTCAAGAGTACTTTGATGTAACTGATTTAAACCTCCAAACAAGCTCGGGCAATCTTACGTTTGAAGATGGAAAATGGATTTTTGGAACTTATGGCTTAGAAGCAGAAGATTTAGAACAAGCTCTATATCTAATGAGGCAATTAAACGTTGCATTGAATCGAGATATATATCGATTAAAGCGTGTTGTATTTGCAAAACCATCTGCAAATCTTGATTCTGCATTAAAGGGCTATCCTAGAAATGAGATTATTATTGACGAAAAAGAACTGCTGTATAAAAAAATAGATACTTTAGAAGGAGAAGATTTTTTTAAAGAGCAGAAAATTTTTATTATTGATTCATATGGAAGAGCAGTAATGTTTTTTCCAGTTTCTATGGACCCAAAACTAATTCTTAAAGATTTAAAGGTACTAATATGAGTATGATTCGAGGGCTTTCATTTTTTGGACTATGCATGGCTTTTGTCGTGATTGCTCTTGGAGCTTGGACACGATTAGTGGATGCAGGTCTAGGTTGTCCTGATTGGCCTGGTTGTTATGGTTTTGTTGTATTTCCTACCTCAGAAGCCGATGTTCTTCTTGCCGAGCAAAGATATCCCCAGTTTCCATATGAAATCGACAAGGCAATACCAGAAGTTGTTCATAGATATTTTGCCGCTTTTTTGGGTTTAGTCGCAATAGCACTAACCGTAACCGCGTTTAAATATAAATTACCCTCTAGAATCAAACGAATTACAGCATTTTTGCTATTTTTTATATGTTGCCAAGGTATTTTTGGGTACCTGACGGTGAGCTTAAAACTACTTCCGATTATTGTCACGGGCCACCTTTTTGGAGGCTTCACTACATTGAGCTTATTTTTTTATTTATATTTAACCTCAGCTGATTACATTAAAAGTTATCAAATTGAGCATTTAAAGCCTTTGGCTGTTTTGGCATTAGTCGCTTTAATAGTACAAATTTTTCTGGGTGTATGGACCAGTACAAATTATGCATCTTTGGCCTGTGCAGATTTTCCAACCTGTCAGGGCTCGTATCTCCCGCCGATGGATTTTGCTAATGGCTTCAATCTATTTCAAGAAGTGGGACCAAATTATCTTTATGGGTTGTTAGATAACGATGCAAGAGTTGCAATTCATTATTCTCATAGAATCAGCGCAATTTTCGTGACGTTAATTTTTGCAATATTGATTACGCGTCTATGGTTTTCAAATGCTGCACCATTAGCTTCCACCTTAGGCTTGGTTTTGGTAACCCAAATCTCCCTTGGGATAATGAATGTTGTGTATGTTCTTCCGCTCTACATAGCAATTGCACACAATTTAGTTGCAGCTGCGTTACTCTTAACTACTCTGATGGTTAATTTTATAGTTTGGAAAAAATGAACACGCTGAAGAATTATTACGAGCTTTGCAAACCAAATGTGGTTTTGATGATGCTTATTACTGCTCTTGTCGGCTCATTGCTCGCAAGTAAGACGCTACCTCCGATATCTTTGATTGCTTTTGCAATGCTTGGAATAGCACTATGCGCATCATCTGCTGCCGCTATTAATCAAATTATTGATAGAAAAGTTGATGCTAATATGAACAGAACTGAAAATAGACCAATACCCCAAGGCGATGTATCTCCTGTGAATGCATCAATTTTTGCTCTAATACTGGGCGTTTTGGGTGCCGTGATATTAGTTGTTTATGTAAATACTCTAACTGCAATTTTAACTCTAGCTTCCTTGATTGGTTATGCGTTTATATACACAGTTTATTTAAAGCGAGCCACGCCTCAAAATATTGTTATTGGGGGATTGGCTGGAGCGGCACCACCGTTGCTTGGCTGGACCGCTATAACTAATTCAGTTGATCCAAATGCATTGCTTTTAGTGCTTATCATTTTTGCTTGGACTCCACCTCATTTTTGGGCTTTGGCAATCCACAGAAGAGAAGACTACGCGAAAGAAAATATTCCAATGTTACCGGTGACTCATGGTGTGAAATTTACCAAGCTACAAATTATTCTTTATACAATTATTCTGATTTTAGTTAGCCTTCTCCCATTCATTGTCTTAATGTCTGGAGTTTTTTACCTAATTTCAGCTTTAGTGCTTGGAGCAATATTTATGCTTTATTCCGTTAGGCTTTATCGTGATAAAAATAATGAAAATGCATTTCCAACTTTTGTATATTCTATATATTACATTTTTTTAATTTTTGCTGCTCTGCTGATAGACCATTACTTGATTTAACTATGTCAAAAAATATTAAAGTTTCTTTGTTGCTAATAGTTCTATTCATGACAGCAGTCCAATTTTTATTTATTAATAAGCTAACAACACCGAGATATCTCTCGGCGCCCGAGCTGTTAGTAAATGGTTTCTATCTATTCCCTGAATCTAAGGCTTTTTCTGACTTTACTTTAGTGACAGCAAACAATAAAACCATTAACCAGGATGACCTTATAGGTAAATGGACCTTAATGTATTTTGGATTTACTCGTTGTCCAGATGAGTGCCCAATTGCTATGTCATTAATCAGAAACCTATATGCCACATTAGAACAAAAGGACTTTGATTTTTCAGATAAACAAGCAATGTTAGTTACGATTGATCCAGAAAATGATTCGCCTGAGATTATTGATAAATATGCGAAGGCATTCAATCAAAACTTTATTGGCGCTCGAGCCAATAGACCAATGCTATTAAGTTTAGCTACCCAATTAAATGTCATGGTTGTTGAGCCGCCAAGCAGTCATGCGCATCACTCGATTGATCACTTAGAAAATCATACAAATAATATTTTGCTTATTGATCCGCAGGGAAAATTCTTTGGCTTTTTTAGACCACCATTTGATGAAGAGAAGTTTCTCTTAACTTTTCAGTCTGTAGTAACTCCTCGTTAGCCCTCTAAGAGTAACGAACGAAGCTCAATAATTTCTTTATCAGATATTTCTAGGCCTTCCCTAATATAGTTTTCTAGAGAGCCATAGTTTTCTTCTGCAGTCTTAAATGCCATCTCAATATACTCTTGCTCTACTCCAAGCAACGGACGAAGAATTTCAACATCTGCTTGAAAAAGACTCATTAATTTAATTTGATCCAACATGTCATCAATTCTATCTGCAGTGAAGGTATTGGTTTTCATGTAGTCATTAATTACCACTTCCTTTGGGACGCCCAAAGCTATCAAAGTTATTGCTGCAGCAAAACCTGCTCTGTCTTTCCCAGCCGTACAATGGAATAGGGTAGGCCCATCACTGTTAATTAAGTCCTTTATAAATTTGCTGTAAACGCTTTTATAGTCTGTAATAAACTCTTTGTTAGCGTCTATAAGAAAGCTTTTCACATCGCCTTCTACATTGCCCCTTAAGATGTCTTCGATCTGTGTTCTAATTGCACCATCAACTTCAATTGGCATTTCAACGTAACTAATTCCTTCTGGAATTAGATCAGGATTTTCTGTTTTTTCTGTGATTGATCTGAAATCAACGATTCTCTTGATTCCTAGGTTTTGAATGTACTCTTGGTCTGCTGAGGATATGTCGCTTAGCTTATCCGATCTATATAAAACACCCCATTTAACAGATTTACCATCTTTTGTTTTATAACCACCAAGTTCTCTGGTGTTGTAAGACCCGTCCATAGGCAAAAGACGATATTCCTCATTTTGAAGTGAGGAATCATTAGTGTGAATAGGTCTGTCCATAAGATTATTATTATTTGAGCATTGAGCAAGAAAGCCGCATAGAATTAAAATTCCCGCTTTCTTAAACATCAATAATTACCTTGCCTCTGGCTTTTCTGTCTTTAAGATGGGCGATAGCTTGACCACCATTTTCCAGTGAAAATCTATCCGCAATTTCTGGGTTAATTTTACCTTCAGCATATAATTCAAAGAGCTCTTGAAAATTCTTCTGATTTTCATCTGGAAACATTCCTGCCCAAGCCCCCCAAAATACACCCACTATTTGGCATCCTTTAAGAAGAGCTAAATTAAGAGGAGGTTTTGGTATTTCACCTGCAGCAAAGCCTATTACTAAAAAACGACCTTCCCATGCTATAGCTCTTAAAGCAGGCTCACTAAAAGAGCCTCCCACTGGATCATAGACAACATTTGCGCCCATGCCGCCTGTTAATTCTTTAATTTTGCTCGATAGTTCTTTTTGCTGATCCCTGTCTAAATTTCCAGATGGATAGACGAATGCTTCATCCGCACCATGATCTAAACATGTTTGCATTTTTTCTTCTGATGATACGGCAGCTATTACCTTTGCTCCCATTGCTTTACCAAGTTCTACTGCAGCAAGTCCCACACCTCCAGCAGCACCAAGGACCAATAATGTTTCACCTGGCTGAATTTGCGCCCTTTGTTTCAGTGCATAAAGTGATGTTCCATAGGTCATAGCAAGAGCAGCAGCCACAGGAAAATCCATCTCATTGGGCACAAGGTTTACACGAGCCTCTTCAACAACTAGCTGTTCAGCAAAACAGCCATGTCCGGCCATAACAAAAACATGATCTCCAACTTTGCACGTTGAAACACCCTCACCAATTTCTGCAACAATCCCCGAGCATTCTGCTCCTGGAATAAAAGGCATAGGTGGCTGGAACTGATACAGCCCTTGAATCATTAGAACGTCAGGAAAATTTACACTTGCTGCTTTCACATGAACCAACACTTCGCCAGCACTAGGCTTGAGATCCTCTACATCTCCAAATATTAGTTTTTCTGGTCCAGCTAACTCTACGCATTGTAATGCTTTCATTTTTTTCCTTTAAGTTTCGAATTATATAATTCTACATATTTATTAATGTCCACGCTCGAAGTTTCTTCAACTATTTTCAATTCTTTGAGGGATGCTTGAGCCGCTTCAATAAAAAGAGATAAATCCTCCTTAGAGCTTTGAGTAAAATTAGCAGCAATTTTCTTGCTTTGAGATAGCCCATACTCTTGAAACGTCATATTTTTTTCTTTCATTTCATTCATAATTTTCTGACTCAGAGATTCTTTTTTACCTATTTCTTGTTTTAAAGCTTCTGAATATCCAGATGAATATGCATCCATCTTAGTAGCAAGCATTGTTAGCTCCTCATGAAAATCTTTTCTTACTTGAGAGAGGCTTAGAGATAATCCAGCTCTTGTTAACTGAACTTCATCAGAGCGGCCATGCTCAACCATTTTTATTTGATTTACTCGAATTTCATCACTTTCTTCGTCTGAGATAAGGGGACTCTCTGAAATTAAAGAATGCATTAGGAAGAGATCAAGCACCTTTATATTATTTAAAGAGATTCCTTCCGGAACAAAAGGATTTACATCAACACCTCTTAGTTCAATGTACTCAATGCCGTGTCGTCTTAGTAGATTAGAGGGTCTAGAAGTACTGGCCCCAGTTCTTTTGGGGCGCACAATATCATATAACTCGTTTTCAATTTGCAAGATTCCAGCTGAAATTTGTTGAGGCTCTCCCTTTTTGTCAAGCAAGCCTAAATCTTCAAATCCAGGATGCATGGTATTAATGCCCTGAATGACTGAATCAATAAACTCATCTAAATTATTGTAATTAATCCCCAGGACTTCTTGAATTGAACTTTGATATCCCACTTCGCTCATTCGCAGGGATGTTGCTGATGGAAGAAATAAGTCTTCTTCACCATATTTCTCTAATGAATGCTCTCTGTTAAGAAGATATGATTTATTTGTGACTGGCGATGCTCCAAATTGATCTAAAAGAAACCACGAGTTTCTTTTAACATTTCGAATTAAGCCTAAATATTTTTCGTCTATAAATTTCTGATCAGGCTTGTTTGCTAATGCTTGCCAAGAACCCTTAGAAATAGAAAAATTAAAATGTATGCCTGATACGCACTGCATAATTGATCCATATCTTAGGCTCAGACCTTTTCTGTATATGTGCTTAAGCATCCCACTATTTGAATTGCCATATTCAGCTATTCTTATTTCATTGGGACCTTTGAAAGCACAAGGCATTGAAAAATTCCATAACAACTCATCTTCCATTGAGCTGTATAAAAAATGATGAAGACTAGATAGATGGCTGAACAAACCCTCTGCAGAATTAAAGGTAGGAGTAACAAGCTCAACCAATGCCTCAGCAAAATCTGTTGTTATGTCGGCATTAGTAAGTGGAGAACCTAATTTTTCTGGATGATCTGCTTGAGAAATACTTCCATCTTGGTCAACCCTTAATGATTCTCGCTCAATACCTCTATTAATCTCTAGGCTTTGAAAAAAACCTGTATCTTGATAGTAATTAAGAGAATCCTTAAATGTAGGAGTTGCCATTAGAGGGTGGCTATATTGAGGGCCCTGCTTCCATAATCTCTTGCCTTACAGAAAACTTTTTAAAGTTGTTCTGAAACTGCTGAACCAAGTCCTTGAGATAGGTTTCATAAAGATCTTGATCTTCCCATGTTGCCTTAGGAGTTAATACTTTGGAGTCGATGCCTTCAATTGATACTGGCACATCTAGATTTAAACCATCAATATGCTGAGTTTCAATATTATTTAACTCACCATTTTGAATTGCGTTAATTACTCTACGAGTGGTTGGTATATCGAACCTAGACCCAATGCCGTGAGGGCCACCAGTCCAACCCGTATTAACTAGGAAAACTTTTGAATCAAATGCTTTAACTCTTTTGATTAATAGATCGGCATAAACACCAGCTGGTCTTGGAAAAAACGGAGCGCCAAAACAAGTAGAAAAAGTAGAACCAATTGATTCCGTTGACCCAACCTCTGTTGATCCAACTTTTGCAGTATAGCCACTAAGGAAGTGGTAGGCCGCAGCTTCTTTAGAAAGGATGGAGACAGGCGGAATCAAACCAGTTAAATCACACGTTAAAAATATTACAGTCTCAGGCTCCCCAGCTGCATTTGATTCAACAGCATCGTCAATATGAGTTCTGGGGTAGCAACACCTTCC
>ERZ651776.2621-NODE-2621-length-19147-cov-4.447929_pt1 | contig 19147 bp, 13 predicted proteins | sample MGYA00514761_ERZ651776 | MGnify/ENA metagenome assembly ERZ651776 | reverse complement strand
ATCTCAGTCAACCTCTTGCATTTGGCCTTATGAAGTTTCCAATCACCCCTCTGACACTCCCGATTACAATACTCTGCTAGTCCACAGCGCCCGCATTTCTGCAGCTTGGTGGGAAGGGTCTCCTCGCCGCGACCGCAGTACCAACAGCAGTGGGACTGGGTTCCAGATGCGAGAGAAAGACTGTCGATGTTTGGGGTGGCATTTTTGCTCATTGTAGGGGGGGGGGAGTTCCGACAGAAAAGATCAGATACCGATAAAAAGCTGGACCGATTTCCTCTGGTCTTGAATGGATTCTCTTCCGAAATATGCGCTTCCGGCGTCCACATTTGTTGTTGGTGTGCTCATACAAAAGTTTTTAACAAATAGGCGAAGGCGAATGAGAAATGATGAGACCTCGGACGATGAATATGACACTGACACTGACTATGATTCGTCAGATGAGGAGTACTTTAAGAGCGCTTCAGCGGGCGGTGACAAGTGGGGACTACGCGACGCACCTTACAAGCTGGTGCTGGTGGTGAATCAGGAGCTGAAGATGGGGAAGGGGAAGATTGCTGCGCAGTGTTGCCATGCTGCTGTCGGGTGCTATAAGAGGGGGCGTAAAATCCGTCCCAGTGGGTTAAAGTGGTGGGAGCGCACCGGTTGTGCCAAGGTTGCATGCAAGTGTCCGACTGAAAAGGAAATGGACGAGATCCAAAAGAAGGCGCATGCCAAGGGGATCCCTTATTATTTTGTTTGTGATGCAGGTCGAACGCAGATAGCTGCTGGCAGCAGGACTGTTCTTGGGCTAGGTCCTGCCCCAGTTGCTGCTTTTGAAGGTATATCGGATCACCTCAAACTGATGTAATAATGCAAATAAAAAACCTTAACGATGAAGTAGAAATTGGGGCCCCTTTTTTTTTCTCTACCAAACAATTCGCCCTAGTCTTGCTCTTAGCTCTTAGCTCTTAGCTCTTTGTGTTATTATTTTTCCCTTTCCATAGCAAATCAAAGCAGCGCAAAAAAAGCGCAAATCAAATTAGATTGTCTTTCGCCGTCCTCCGACTTCAGCGGCAAAGTTAAAATCGCCGCTTGCTTGTTCCTCCGTTTCCCACTTGGAGAGGACTTCATTTCGCATTTCGCCCTCTGCAGTGTTGATGACAATGTATTCCCAAACCTCGCGCCTATCTCGGGTATCGAGATGTATTCCTGAATTGAGCACACTTGAGTAAAATACCACCATTCCTGGTCCTCCGCACACTTTTTTCAGCCCGAATTTTACTGTATCAACGGTAGCCCTGTGTCGGAAGTAAATTCTCATGAGCTCCCCTCTTTCTTCGTCTGTCACGCCACCCATGATTAGTTCTTCAACCATGGGGTAATTTGCCTCGATATCTTTTCTTGACGACTCGATTGCGGGATTGTGTTCCACTTCCTGCGCTTCCTCCCCTCTATCATCATCATCATCATCATCATCATCATCATCATCATCATCATCATCATCATCAATAATCCCCAGAAGAGAAGCCAGCAATTCTTTCTTCAGACCCTTCACGCCCTCCTCAATTCCCCTCCGCAATATTCTCCTTTTCTCGTTGAGTTCGCCCGCACCCTGTGCGTACGTCGTCCACAGATTGGTACTCCCAACACCACCTTTACTTGAAAAAAAATCTTCCACGACCTTCCGCCCCTGGCTGCCCTCTTGGCACCCTCCCAGGTGCTCGACGATCATCAAGCACAGAGTGCTGTCGACCACGTCCTTCTTCTGTGCAGAGCGCAGCACTTCGTCGTAGAGCTTCTCCGCCTTCTTTCCAACGGCGCCTTCTCCCGCCGTATCCACCAAAATATCGTATACGAAGTTGGCAATTGTTGTGAACCCTTCAGCAGTAGGATTCGCCTTCATGGCCTCCTTTAATATTTTGAACGCTTCATTCTCGCCACCCCTTCCCATTTCGAACTCCGCCCTGACAATGAACGGATCGACGCCAGTGTCGTTCAGAGCCTGAATCGCCTCCAAAACTCTGTTCGTCAGAGAGCCGCCTTCATCTTCATCTTCATCGTCGACGTGCTTGAAATCTGTCCCCAAGAGAGATAGCATGTCAGCATAGAAGTTAAGATCTTTACACTGAGCGAGCGCGTTCTTCAATACAACGTCTACGACGGTCAGATCAAAGGATACGCCGTCTACGTCTTCTCCAGTTGTACCTCTCTTTCTTTTCTTGGCATAAACCTTCCTCCCTTTGGCGACCTCGCAGGCAGCCAACTCCAGTCGAACTAACTCCCTCCAGAGTGTGCGCTTGTTTTCTGTCACACCGTCGTTGACACGAAGGCCGCGTTGCAACAAGCCCCGTGCAGAGCTGAAGTTACCGAGGGTAAAACCCTCAAATGAAGCCGCAGAGATCCAGAGCTTTGCGTTCAGGGGATGCAGCTGGATAGCCTGGGCGAAAATTTTTGATATCTTCTTTTGCCCCGTGGTGTCCGTCGTGCCTTCCCCCGATTCATCGTTTTCGTACTTTTCCTTCGCGACACTCTGACAAAAGTCGATGAATTCGAACCAGACCTTGACATCCCCTCGACCAAATTTCCGGCAGAAGCGATCGTAGATGAAGTGGATGTGTTGTACTATGCAACCGATGCCCTCGTTCCGGTCGAGCGGCGAAACTGTCGAGGACTTGGAGTTGAAGACTTTCTGGCGGCGAATCTTGTGTAGCCTCTCGAGCATCTTCTCCCTCTCCAAGTAATTCTCAAAGTCACTCCTCCTCACACTCCTCCTGCTAAGAAGCCATTCACTTCTCTCCCTTTCCTTCACAATTTTTGAGATCTCTTCGGGAGTGAATATCGTCAGCGAACGCAGGGTGTGCAGCGATGGAGTGAGTTGATCGAGAATAGCGTGGACATTCGTCGACATTATATATTTATATTTTTCTCTTTGGTTTAGGCGATTGGATGTGCTTGGATGTTGATTGCTGGTGAAGTGCTTCTTTGTCAGCTACAGTGTAAGCTAAAATATGGTCAATGTCGGGCCAAGATTTGCTCTTGTAGACGCGTATTTCTCAAGATCTCGCCTTGAACTGGGAGCAAAATGTTTCTTCCAAGGTCCAGAGATTTATGGTGTGGACAAAAGAGGGTTTTCTTCGTGACTAGACCCACTTTATTGGTGATTCTACTACCTTTGACGTGCGGTTGCAATATCCCGACACGTTAAAGATGAAGATGAATGAAGATTAAGGCTCTGTTCATTGGGGGATGATTTGTTGGGCGAAAAGGGATGGCGAAGAAATCTTGAGAGTGAATTAAAATGGTACGAGACAAAAAAATCGCCTTCCACGGCACGAATTGAATTGTTTAACTCGAAAATGTGGCTCTATTTCCCGTAAAACTCCGAGAAACTACAAGAGCCCCCTCTGCCCCAACGAACAGCTATTGTTTTATCCTGACTTTTTCCGCTGGAGGGTTGTTATTGGCGTTCTTGTGCTTACGGCGAATCGCCTCTATCCTGCCTCGCGTTTGATGCTGCGGGTTCAATTCAATCCAAGGAAAGATTGCCCATTGAATGTTCCCCTGCTCCGCTGCTCGCATCTTTTGCACTTTATGTGCTTGTATTGTTCTGTCTCCCTTCTCGGCGTTGCGTGTTTTATAACCTTGCAGTATGACTTCTCTATAAGCCCGTTGCTATCGTCCCTCCTCCCCAACTTCCTCGACACACACTAACTTAACTTCAAAAACTCCCTCTTTGCTCTTTGCTCTTTGCTCTTTGCTCGCACGTACTGTAACGTAACGTACTGTAACGTAACGCAGTCTGGAAAAGCAGTTCTACGAAAAAAGGCTGTCAGCGGCGGTGCTGGCGCAGCCGCTTCGCGCGGGCAGGGAGGTTCTTCTGCTGGAGTGATGAGGTTCTACACTGACGACAGTCCTGGAGTGAAGATGAGTCCCACTATGGTGCTCCTCAGCTCGTGTGTCTTCATTGGCTTGGTAGTGCTCCTCCATGTGTATGGAAAGCTGAAGCAGTAAGATGATTTGGTAAAATAAGAAAGTTAGGCCCCTTTTTGAAAAGAAAAGGAAGTACGAGTTGTTTGTTAAGCGACAAACAAACAAACAGTTCAACAACAAACAATTGCTCGTCTGCCTAGCCCATGAGCAATAAGCGCCCCTAGGAGGTGTTTGTTAAGCGCGAAACAAACAGCATTTAGCTTACAAATAGTTAAAAAACAGTTCAAAAACAATTGCTACGCTAGCCCATGAGCAATAAGAGTAGCTCGTCCAAGTTATCGCCAACAAGATCATAAGCCCGCAGTACTCTATCGCTAGGGAAGCCATTTGATATCAGCTCCTGGACGCTAGTCGGATATTGGTCAGCAAACTGCAGCCGCGATTCAGATTTCCGCGGGGACGTCTCACCGCCAGATTTCGGGACAATTTTTCGCTTGCTCTTCATTGCCGGGCTGGAAGGTTTCTCACTGCCATTTCCATTTCCGTTGCTGTTGCTATTTCCGTTGCCATTTTCGCCATTCACACCACCACTGCTCCAAGAACCCGCATCCGAGACGCCAAAATCGATATTCTTTTCAACGCCGCGGGTGTATTCCTGGAGGCTTTCTGCCAAAACTCTCCTCTCAATCTCCCTCTGTGTCTCCTCAAGCTCACTTCTTCTCACCACCTCTTCGTTGAGCAACCGATCCTGCTCTAAATCGCTCAGCATTCTCGCCTCGTCCACTTGCCGACGATCAGCAAGACCGGGCACGAGGTCCGGCAGCCCGAGACCCACGCCGGCTGTCGGAAGATTTGGGTCAATGACTGAATTGTAGTGGTTATTGTTGTGGTAAGACAGACGAAGTGGGGGATTGTCTGGCACCTTGCTGTAGGGGGGACGTCGCAATGCGATATTACCGCTGTTACCGCTGCTCCTGTCGCTGTGTGTGCCGTTGCCGTTGTTGCTGATCCTGTTGTTGTTATTGCTGCTGTTGCTGTTGTTGTTCCGATTGTTGTTGCTGTTATTGATTCGATTGAGAACAGAATTTGGGTTTAAAGTGTTCGTTTCATCCTCGTCATAGCCCCCCATAAAGATGTTGCTTCCCCGCCCGCCATCCTCCTCTCGAAATACCTCAACGCGTCTACAGTATACCTCTGAGGCGGCCTGAATTTCTACCTGATTGCCGTGAACACCGAGTTGTTTTTTACGACGTACATAGCTCTGAATTGGCTCAGGTGATGTGAAGGGGGAAAAGTGGGAAGCAGAGTGGGTGATGTGTTGCATAATTGTTGAGCGTACGAGGTCGTGCATCTCGACGTCCCCGTAGAGCTGGAGAGCCATCGCCCGAAATAAGCAGTTGCCATCCTCGCGCATTCTCACAAGTTTGAGCCCTTGCGCTGAAAGGTTAAACGATAATACCTGGAAAGGTGAGGAGGGTGGCGGCGGTGTCGGCGTTTCCCGCCGCTGTTTCTTTGGTCTGTGAACGGGATCGATTGTATTGTTGGAGTCGCTAGAGGCTGTTCTAACCAAGGCAAAGGGCTTAAGAAATGAGGAGGGTTTTTGCTTCGATTTTTGGGCTGACTTGGCTGCTGTTGACTTGGATGCTGCTGACTTGGACACTGGCTTGGCTGATTTCTTTGTTGCCTTCTGTTGTGTCGGGGAGTCGATGCGCTCGACCTTTCCACTGCTGCTGCTGCCAGTACTACTACTACTGCTACTACTACTACTAGTAGTATTACAGCAGCCGGTGGTGTTGGTGTTGGTGTTGGTAGCAGTGGCTGAGTTTTCGTCGCTGGCAGAAATTGTTCCCCCAGCAGCTTCCCCCTCATTCCACCGCCCACCTCCAGATACAGATCCCCTGTGTGCGTGATTATATAGTGTTAGATACCAAACAAGCACGTTCGCAACGCTAGTTTCGCTCCAAATGTAGCGCTACAAGCAAGAGAAGATTGAGTCATCTCCATGACTCTTGTACAAATTTGAAGTGGACCCGTACCTTCCAGGGACATGAATTCGCATATTATCGGTATCAATGAGGATGTAGACGTTTTTCAGCGTATTATATTCCCGTTTTATGAGGATATGGGAGTAAATGTCCCCACTTTGGCCTGCAGAATTCTTGTATTTCGCCTTGGACCCTCTTTCCTGCAACTGAATTAAAGTGTGGTCGTTTAAGTTGGCACTCTAGCGAGTTCATTTTTGCCGGCATACCTTCTAGTAATTGAAGATGTGGGGCGCACTGCGTAAGGTAGGAACACTTCTAAAATTTTTGTTGTTGGCACCAAAGTTGATGGGCCCCCTACAACCCTGGAACCATCTTTTCGCCCTAGATGCGGCTAAATTCGGATCGCTTGAGAATGTATTCTGGGTCTGGGGGGCTGTTGAGAAGCTGCACCATCCTTCGCCCCTTTTAGCAAAGAGCAACAAAGGGAATACCCCGAAATATAACAATTTGTCCTTGTCTCTCTCATTCATCTTGTGTTCTAACAGATCCTCGCCTGACTCGGCCTTCTTCTATAACCCTCCTCCATAACCCCATATTACTGACAGGATCTCTCGGAGTTTGCCACGACCATGGCTGCCGAAACAACAAACGCCTTGAATACTATCAATGACAATCTCGCATCATCCTCTGCCGGGGTGGATGGCGAGCTAGATCCTGACGGTACTTCCTCGTCTGATAACAATCAGAGCGGGCACGTTGTTGACGGTATCTTTATTCCTGGGTCCGGGGGCGGTAAGGAAATAGCGATAATGACGGTGGAGGAGATTGTTTCTCGCAAGCAGATTGATGAGAAGACCTACACTGAGCCGCTCTCTGGTGAGGAGGCGGAGGAGGAGGATGCGAAATCATTTTCTATCGAAGATAAAACAGACCACATCGCGCACTTGCTCGAGACTGTGCCCGCGGTCAAGGAGCATTTCGAAAGGTGAGTGCTGGGATCGCCGAAGATTCTGATGTATGTGCTTGTGTGAAGTGCTTACTTTTATGTGGATCTCAGAGGCACAACACACACCCATCGTTTTAATAACCATATCCCGCCTCTTTCACCCTCTCCGCCCCTCCCCGCCCCGCCCCTCCGCTCCAAAGATTGGTCCCGTTGCGCGTCGGCTATCAGGAATTTTGGCAGCGATATTTTGTGCGGTGCTCCTCCAGTAGAGCTTCCCGTGAACGAGAGGGCGGCCGCCGTGAGGTTCAATCAAATCGTCAGAGTGTGTTGTACAACTTGCGAGGGTCTGTTGCCTCGTCAGTGACGTCAGGTTTGAAGGCGGTGGTCAAGGTTGTAGAGGGGTTCGATAATGACGTCAATGGCGAGAAAGCTGGAGTAGATATTAATGATGAGGACGATGACGATGAAGGGGGTGGCTGGGATGACGATGATGAGGATGAAGAAGTACTCCTTGCCCAGGACACGCAGCCTCCCCCGCCACCCTCCACAATAGCTGTGGCAACAGCAAAGGTAGCCGAAGATGCTCGCCTGAAAATCGCTGAGCTCGAATCGAAACTCAAAGATGAGCAGGAATCTCACCTCTCCCAAGTCGATACCCTAAAATCCGAGATTGAACAGTTGAAATCGGACATCGAACACTTGAAATCATCGTCTGAGTCGGCTGCCAAAGAATCCTCATCTCTTGGCGGCTTAAATCAAGAAATTGACGCTCTTAAAAGATCCCTCGCTGCCGCCGATGTCTCGCTAGAGGAGGAGCGTGCTCGGAGCAAAAAGGCTCTCTCCAGCAAAAATGACGAGGTCGCCGCTCTTCGGAACGAGGTCTCTACCTTAACGGATGCAGCCGTCGCTGCTGTTGCTTCCGCTACGAATGATGCTGAGCTCGCAGAGAAACTGCAGACATTGGAGCGAGAAAATTTATCCCTGAAGGCGGCACTTGAAGAGAAGGCAACTATCGATATGAATTTGGAAGAAGCTGTGCGGGAAAACTCGTCCCTCAAGGCGTCAATTGCAGGTGAAGTGACCAGATTCACCGATCACAAGAAAGAAAGTGCCCAAATGATTTCGTCTCTGCAGGCGGAGGAGAGAAAGAATAATGAGACTATTATTGACATGCAGTCAGAAATTCAAGCACTCAAATCTCAAGTGGAAGAAGCTAAGTCAACTGCGTTGAGTGCTGGTGATGAGAACAGTCTTTTAAGGGAGGTAAGCTTGCTTGGTATGTGTGGTGACAGGAAAGAAGAATGAGACTTCTCACAAAATTGCCCTCCGTGTTTTCCCTTCGCTTTTGCAGAAGGACAAGATCAGTGAAGAGGAAAAATCCATGTTGAAGCAACAGATCGAGGAATTGAGTAACAAACTTCTTGCAAATAGCGATATAACCGCAAGCAATAGCGAGTCTTCCTCTCTCGTGAAAATTGGGGCAGATGAGGCGACAAAGAGTGAAGAGGTCGATGAGGGCGGTAAGACGCCCTCAGAAGAAGACGATGCCAATGTTGTTGAAGATGGCGGTGATGGGTGGGGGAGCGATGATGGGTGGGGCGATGACCTGTAGCTTGAATGACTGGGTTTTGAATAAATACGTGAAAATTTTGTATGCACGACCACAACCACAACCACAAAACCCCTTCTTTTCTCTTTTCTCTCTCCTATTATTCATATTCATTATTTCTAAATTCTATTTTCAACATATTTTCAACAGCAGACTTTCACTTAATGCGAATTTTCCGGCCTTAGATGCCGCTGTCGCGGCCTTTTCATAAAGAGAATTTCTTGCCTCTTCGTCTTTTGTATCGGAGGCAAGCAAAATAAGCGCGTCGTGATATTCGAGGGAAAGTGAAGGAATTTCATCAGCAGCAATACCCTTTACCTTCTTTCCATCACCATCAGGTGCTTTGATGAAATCGCCCGTCAAAACTTCCTCTTCATCATCTTCGGGGTACCAAACTAAGTAATTACCGCCATCTCTGATTTCCCTAATTACGGCACTGTACCACTCGCTGCCCCCACCGAAAGCGGCGCTTACACTGTCGCCAACGTTATAAATCAATTCTTCGCCTTTTTCGCTGGATTCAAAGAAATTTATGACGATGGCAGCGAGTTTTTCTTTCTCGACTCCTGCCTCGACTCCTGCCTCGTCAAGACAATACTTCAGGATAATACTTGCGGCAACAGCTTTCCAATTCTCATCACCGCTGTCAATCACAGATAGAAGTAATTTCATAGCGGACTCACGATCAACTGGTACGTCCGAGGAAGCCAAGAGAGGGGTCAACAAACATCCTATCTTCCCCCCGATAGGAAGCTGGAGGCAGATTTTTGAGCAAGCTACACAGTCCTCCGCCCTTCCTAGACGGGCTGCCTGCACAATGTGAAAGAGAATCGAATAAGCGTCGATTTTGCTATCGTCACCTTCGCTAAATCTCCCTGATGAATGGAGTTCAGATATGAGGTGGTGAACAGTGGCGAGATTCTCTCTCATTTTTGAGTCTGGAATGAGGGGCTTGTGCGTTATGTGCCGAAAATCTTCTGCAGCGCAATTTTGCTCAGAGAGATAGTCGAAGTCTGCCAGGCTAGTACTTGTTTTGATGAGACCTGAAATACTTTCGTCGTGGCTGATCGAATGAGATCGAAAGGATTCATGCAAACACTCAACTTCGTCATCGTCCTCTTCATCAACGTCCTCATAGCATTCTACCACCAGGGGAGCAAGAGGGGATATCTTAACCCCGCTAACCTCGCTCATCCTCTTCATTTTCCTCATATCAGACGCCCTTCCCATCAGCCGTCGCGGCATTGAAGTTGGCCTCTTGCTTTTTCGGACAAACTCACGCTCCCTCTCCTCGGACTGTTTTTCTTGATTCCGTTTCTCGACAGGGGATAACAGAAATACAGGTAAGCCCAGAGCAGAAGCAAGTTGGGAATGGTTGAAGCTCAGGAAGAACAATGCCATCCCTTTCATCCCCAAGTCGCCTTCACCGAATGAGAGATTTCTCGAGTGAACCTGGGGGTCCGTATATAAGTCGCCCACTCCCTGGACATCGACGACAATCTTCTCCCCACAACTCTTATAGAAGCTGAAAGCGCTGAAAGTCTGAGGAGTGATACGGTTTTCAAAGACCGCCCCACTGTTGGTGTTGAATTTGAGGTACTCACCAGCAACAAATCGCTCAACTGTCATTACAGGAGAGCCCGGACGATCAACAAACTCGATTACGTAAGCTCGAATTATGTGAATCTTTTTGGGCGGGTCCGCAGCATTGAACTCATCCGCCCAGCTCATCGCCTCGTACTGTAGCTTAATGTCGTCGAAGCTAGTTTCCCTAGAGCTGGGTATGTGCGATTTGTACGTTTTCGCCACATAGTTCGGGGCAGTCTTCCAGTTCACTTTATGATAGGCTGTGTTGGTAGCCTCCTTCGGGAGCGAAGGTAGCTTTTTCATCCTGTAGCACATTCTCATTGCACCCTCGTCAAACGGCTCGCTCTCAATCTTCACAATAGTCTCGTAGCTACTCCAGCTATCTTGCTTCGGGTCATACAAATGAGTTGCGACTCGTTCAGCGGGAACATTGTGGATATTGTGCTTCTCCCAAGGATCTTCATAATTCTCAAGAACGGCCTTCGCGATACCCTGTATGGCCTTTGTAAGCGACAGTTTCTCGTGACTGTTACTGGAAGGGCGACAAATTGGTTCCGCGGATTCAGCAGAGAGTGCACTCATGATGGAAGTAAGCTAACTAAAGTAAGCTTGCCCTTTGGGTGGTCTAAATTACTGTAATAATACTATAGCTGTTACAATTTTAGTGGGTAAAAATCAGGGGTGAGATTATTTTTCAGATTTTTTCGAAAGATTTTTATCTTAAAAATCTGATTGATTTCCAAGTATATCACATAATGGCCGTCCCCAACCACTAGAAATTTGTAGCCTTCAGATGCCTAATCGCTGAAGCTATATGATGAAAAACTATTTCTTTCCCATTGCTTTATTCCTTGCAATTGGTATGTTTTCCACAATTTACCTATCATCGTTTTGTTTGCCTGATGCAGGTGCTTCGTTTAGCAAAGAAAATTGGGTTGCTTACCAAGACATTGCAAAGACGTCGAAGGATGATGGCAACGGCAGCGAAACACCAACGAAGTGCAATTTTGACTGGGTAGGAGATACTAGTTTGGGAACAGAAAGTGTGCATGACAAAGAGATGATCACTCTTGTTATAGCATACTGCAAGCAGAACCTCGAATGGGTGGAAGATTATACCCGTGGATTTACAATAAAGAAATTGTACATCATATCCAAGTGCGATGTGCCAGTCGAAGGACTTAATCTCCAATTTAATGCCAAAGTAATTGTTCAACCCAATGTGGGGCGTTGCGATCACTCTTGGGCTTATTGGATGGCTTACGAGTTCGACTCTACCGTTGAAGGAACGGTCGTTTTTCTCAAAGATACCCATGGTGCAAACACGCACCAGGTGCATATGGAAGTGAAAAGTCTAGCAGAAATGGTCAGAGGTGCTAAGCAATGTGGTTTAGGTTGCGGATACAGAGAAACGGGAGGATATTCCATGTGGCATATTTCGAAGATGCTTGGCACTTTTCAGCTCGGTGCCTACAAGCATCAGCCGGAGTATACCCAAGCGGAGGTGCGACCTTTCGGAAATTGGCTGAAATCAACCTTTGAGTATGAAATGCCATCTCTCATGACACCGGTCTGTTACGGAGGTTCATTTGCTGTGGAGGGTAGCCGGATAGGCGACAAGGTGGATGTCATGTCAAAAATTGAAAAAATTCTAGGCAAATCAAGCAATAACGAAGAGGGTCATTACATGGAGCGATCGTGGGCCATGTTTTTTTATGATGCCTTGGATGAGGCCAAAGGAGTAGAACTGTTGTCAAGCGCAGACAAATACGCAAAAGAATTTTACTATCCAGGGATGTTGACGAAAAGGCCGGCCCTCGCAACAGCAGCTGAAGAACTAGACCGCCTTGGCGGCACAAAAAACAAAAAACAAAAAACGTGAACGATAAAAGTAAAAACGAATTAGAAGATGTGTTAGGGTAGTTATTTGTGGAAAAATCCTTGCCCCCCCCCCATTTTTCTGGTAAACTCTTCTATTTCTCACTCTTGTAATCAATCTACACTAAATTAATCACTATCGCTCAACATATCGATGACGTCGTTTGCTGCTTTCTTCTTCTGTGGTGATGAAGACCGCTGCTGATGTTGTTGCTGCTGCTGCCTCCTCGGAGGAGTTTGTGCCATTGCCCTCCCCTGACCATTCTTCCTCTCTTCCTGCTTGCATATTGTCGACCATTTGTCCTTAATATTCACCCCAGTCCTTGAGCTCAAAACGGGGTAAGACTCTTTTATCGTCTGCCACTTTCTCCCGAATCTCGCGACGCCCTGGCGAACTGCATACTCCTCCTCCTCCGACCATTTCCGCTTTCTTGTGTAGGTTACTTTATTGCTCCGAGAATTAGCCTTGGTTGGGGATGGCGGTGTTTGAGACGGCCCTGACTGAGTCAGATCAACTTCACTATTCCCGTCAACAGAAGCGCTATTTTCGCCTCCCGAAGTGCCCAAGGCCGAATCCGGGTCGTTTATAATCAGCCAGTCAATCGCTGCTGCAATATTATTTTTAGTGCATCTCATGGCGAGGGTGACTTCAGCATCTGTGTAACCCATGTGTTTTATTGTTGCCAGTGCACTGGCAACGTCTACTCCTTCGTTCTCGTTATCGTTGTTGTTGTTGTTCTTGTTCTTGTTCTTGTCCTTGCCATTGTCCACTCCTTCGTTCTCGTTATCGTTGTTGTTGTTGTTGTTGTTGTTGTTGTTCTTGTTATTGTTCTTGTTCTTGTTCTTGCCATTGTCCTCGTCCTCGTCCTCGTCCTCGTCCTTGTCCTCGTCCTTGTCCTTGTCCTTGCCATTGTCCTCGTCCTCGACCTCGTCCTTGTCCTTGTCCTTGTATTTGTCTTTGTCCTTGTCCTTCGTATTGTCATTGTCGTCTTTGCCGTTGATTTCATTGATGTTAACGTCCTCATTGCTGTGATCCCTTGCGTTGTTGCTCGCGAGTCTCCGCAATGCTGCTTCCCCCGCCAATTCCCTCGATGTCTTGTCGCGTTTCTTGGGGGGATTCGTCGGGCTCTTCCTTAAAGTCTTACTTGGACTCTTCCTCGCAGTCTTCTTCCTTGGGCTCTCCCAACCTATTTCCGGGGTTTCGGGGGTACCATGTAAATTTGATAAATGGCTCTCAGGTATGCCTGAAGTCTCTAAATCTAAATTCGGGCTGCTCTGGGGGGTTCCTGAAATAGTCGTCTCGCTGCTGTAAAATACCTTCGCAACACGCCTCGCAGAGGCATTCCCGACGACTAACCGATTGACCCCCGCTCTTTGGAGAGGAATGTCCTTCAAAATGCCAACCCGACTATCGAAGTCCCTGTTTTCCATGGCTGCTACTAGCGAATTGAACGTCGGGAAGTGGTCCGTGATAGCAACAATTTTCTTCTTGTCGATGCTGTCGATCATTTTCAGAACAGCCTGTGTCGCGGATTTAAGACTTCGGGTGCCTTTTTCTCTGCTCCAGGAGATTGGATTAGTGTTTGACACAGATTAGTGCTTGACACTGGCGGCTCTGTGACTTTTACTCACCTTGCTGCTTCTATTTTGCTCTTTAGTTCGTCGTACGTTCGAAGCCGTCCAGTCTCGTGAGGACAGGTTGGTACGCTCTTGTGGTAGCACATGAGCGATCCGGGATCAACAGATTCAGCCCTTGAAGGGAACGCTCTCTCGTCAATCCGAAAGTGGATCCGTCGGAGCGTTTGGATCGTCTCTTCAAGATTTCGAGTGCGCAGAATTGCGAATCCCATCTTCACGCAGGTATCGAACATCGCGGTCAACAGACCGCTTTGGTGCGCGAGAGTGGGAGCTTCGAGCAAATACATTACCTGGGAGGCACCAAGCGTAGAGTTTCGGAGTCGCAGACGCTACAATAAGAAGGGCGAGCAGTTTATTAGCGAATAGTAGCAGTCAGTTGACCTCATCATCCATGACTGACGATGCACGACCGACGTCATTGAACCCACTCCCATAAAATATAAAATACCCTCAGCACGGCACTCACCTGTTCATTAAACCTCGACCCGTAGATGCTCTTGACAAAGTCGTCCGAAGTCTTCCTCTCCACAACCGTACCGAGGATAACCTCCATTATGACCTTTCCCCGGCCGTCGCCGCCAGCACGATCAATTCCCTGCGCAATCCAAAGGTAGTCGCCAATCGGTAGCGCTCGGGACTCGGAATAAACGCTCATTTCACGCAGCCGGGCAACGATCTGGTCATTAGAGGACGTCCCGACCTCACGATTGTCAACCAGCAAGCACGTCCTCCAAAATAAACTCTCCTCAATTTCGCCGTCTTTGCGGCCGCAGTGTCTGTCTACTAATTTTGCTGCCTTGCTCTGCATTTTTTCATATTCTCTCTTCTTCGGGCCGCCTTTGCTCTCATCGCTCCGAATGGGAAGATTTTTGGCAAATCTTTTCTTCTCTGCTTCCGAAAGAGTAGGGGGAATCAGCGGAGTAAGCGCATTCCCGTTCCCATTCCCGTTCCCATTCCCGTTCTCATTCCCGTTCCCATTCCCGTTCCCATTGCCGTTCCCATTCCCATTCCCATTCCCGATTCTTTCGTTGGTAGTTGAACTTTTTTTCGGCGGAGAATATCCCAACACAGCACCGTTTCCAAAATTGTCTTCTCCGTCTTCCCACATACGATAATCGTAATTATCCGCAATAATTTCACCTTCGGTGACCGCAGCAGTATTGCTATTTGCACTGAGTTCACCTTCAATAGCTTCCACAATTATCTTGGCATACTTCTCCCCAATGAATTTTAACTTCAGAGCATCGGCAATCGATCGAATCCGGGTGGTAGAATTGCAGAGAGATGATATACCTTTCTGCATAGCAAATGACTGCCGGGCTTGGGGATCGCGTTGGCGCACCTTTGCTAAAAGCTTCAACATTGCATGAACACCTGCAACATTTTCAGAATTTTTCACATTGTACCCTTGGACAACGGTCATAGTGCTTCTCGGCCCACCTGGTGCGTGATCAAGAAAGGAAATTGCTTTTTGAAGTCGCCTGAGGTTTGGGGGACGAGCACAATGTGATCGATATACCACAATAATGAGTCGATAGTGGTATGAGCCGTGGTTTCGAGGAGGACAAAGTTTGCCTGTCTATGACCATTTATTTTTCACGTCGATCAATCGATAAAGAAGATCCAGGTAGATCCAGGTGTAGAAATCGAAATATGCTTGAGGTGCCCTTGAGAGTTTCGTGAAAAATAAACAAATAAAAAAAATAAATAATAAAAATACGCTCCGCCAAGCTCAATTCTCGTCCCATCATTTGTTGTGTGCGAGAAATTGCACTCCACGGGACTACAATTAGGCTGATTCACCCCCTCTTTGCACAGGCTTGCATTCCAGCTGGCCGGGCAGCCTTCCTTCAGCCTCCAACAAAAGGGCGATTGTTTGCCACCTCTTCGACGATGGCAATGGGGTGCTCTGGCAAATTTATCGACATCGGGGCGAACCTGCTCGACCCTGTGTTCAGCGGGACTTATCATGGTACACAAAGACACGAGAGCGATTTTGAGGCTGTTCTATTGCGATCCTCATCCGTGGGCTGCAATCGAATAATTCTTACCGCGGGCATGCTCTCAGAAGCGACGGAAGCGATTGAGCTGATAAAGTCAAGGTCCGACAACAACGACACCTCGAACTCGGATTCGAGTGAAGTGAGGCTGTATTCCACTGTCGGAGTTCATCCAACCCGCTGCGACGAGTTCAAAGTTTCAGACATTACGGCCCACATTGAGAAACTGCACTCTTTGATTGTTGAAAATCCCAATGTTGTGGTGGCTGTCGGAGAGCTTGGACTTGACTATGATCGGCTGAATTTCTGCAGCAAGGAGCAACAGATGATTGGTTTTAAGGCTCAGCTGGAGCTCGCACGGCGCACATCGCTTCCACTGTTCTTGCATAATCGAAATTGCGATCGTGATCTTTTGGAGGTTCTAAAACAAAACAGAGAGATGTGGGAAAAAGGGGGAGGTGTTGTTCACAGTTTTGATGGTAGCGCAGACCTCGCCAGGGAGTTTATCGAGCTGGGGCTATACATTGGATTAAATGGGTGCAGCTTGAAGACGGCCGAGAATCTGGAGGTTATCAAGACGATTCCCTCGAACCGGATTCTCCTCGAGACTGATGCGCCTTGGTGTGATATTCGCGCAACCCACGCCGGTCACCACCTAATATCCACAAAATTCGAGAGCAAGAAAGAGAAAAAATTTGAAATGGGTATCACTGTCAAGAACAGACAGGAACCGTGTCACATTGTGCAGGTACTGGAGGTTGTTGCGGGAGCTAGGGGAGAGGTGAGTAAGCCACGGGATAATATATAATATCGCGCAGGCGGGGAGCAGCAAATTATCGTCTACTTTAGCAACGAAGAAAATGGACCTAACACTATGCTATGCTCATTTTTATAACATAAGCAGGATGCAAAAGATTTGCGAGATATTGTGTTCGACAACAGTATGAAACTCTTCTTCCGCAAAGAAAGGGTTTAAAGAATTGCCAGTAGAAGGAATTTATTTATATAGCGCGGGCAATTTTTCCACATTTATTGTTACACATAGTCAATATCGCAAGGCAACAACAACATTGTCAGTAAGGCAGCCGTCGAATGGCTGCGCTCTTAGGCCGCAATCTGCTCTTTGGCGGTGGCCTGATTGTACCTCTACCCACACTGCTCTCAAACGCAGCGGTGCTCGTCCTCCTCATAGACTTCATCCCTCCTCCAATGGCACCCATGGCGCTCTTGGGCCTCAGTGTCCCCCTCATTTTCCCCATCCTTAACCCCTTCATGGGATGATGTGATGGAATCCTCTCATTTCCGCTCCTGCTCTTGAATACAGTCCTCTCCATTAATCGTATCTTCTTGTCTAGCAAATTTCCCAGCTCTTTCTCTCCAGGCGGCGCGTCACTTGCATTAGCTGCGCTATTCTGAAGGCTGTCTAGCTCGTTCTCGTCGTTGATGTTATTAATGTTTTTCGTCACGTCAAAGCTCTGGTTGAGGCTTCGGTTGAGGCTCCGGTTGAGGCTTCGGTTGAGGCTCCGGTTGAGGCTTCGATCCAAACTCCTGTCTCCCCGACTCCTCCTCGATTTCCTGCTTCTGCCCCTCGTCTCTCTCGACTCCCTAGCCTCAGTCAGGAAAGTACCACTGTTCTCGACTAGCGGCATGTGAAGAGGGGGCTCGGTCAGGGCGCGTTCAATATACGAGCTGCCGAAACCGCCAGTCTCCTTGATGCCTCGCTTTAGGCGTCCAGTTCGCTTTGTCGTCGTTTTTCCAAATTGGTTTTTCTTGTTCGTTGTCCTACCAATGCTACTACTACTTTTACCAACAGCGGTGGAATTTTTGCTTCCGGAACTTGCCGACTTGGCCCATTTGCTGTTCAGATTGACATTGTTGTTAATTTTTTCTAGTAGTAAATCAACCGTCTCGGGGTTCATCGTGGCCGTATTCTTCACCTTTTCCTCGTCATTGTTTCTCATGTCGATGATGAGGGGTTGAAGGGTGGGGCTAGTATCGGGGTCACGATGGCAAACCAAGACGGCGGAGTTGTTGGGCAATTCTACGCGATCCACCGTCTTATTTCGCAAGGCATTGTCTTTCAGGAGTTGAATTCCGCGCTTTGTAAATCCGTTCCCTCTCAGGTCGACCATTCGCAACGCTTTGCTCCGGCTGATCAAATCAGTGAGTGAAGCAGCGGAGGCATCAGATAGGTAGTTGTCGCGTAGCAAGAGCGTGTCAACAGGGTTGTTGTTATTTTTTATGCCAGCCGAATTAGAATTAGAATTAGAATTAGAATTAGGGTCCGTCATCTCGCCGCTTGTGCCTTTGCTGAAGTTATCTTCGCAGCTGGGGTCGTTGGTAAGCAACAAGCCCACCACTCCGTTGACGGTCTCATCATCAACGCAACTGTCTGCCAGCCTGAGTGTTACTCCACACTTCTCGCTGCTTTCGTGATCATTATCACTGTTATCAGCGTTGCCGAGGGTGACACTCGGCGCGGCGCCGCTCTTAAGAGCCGACTGAACGTACTTCAACATGGCCTTGTGTTTAGAGGAACGCTCCTGCTCCAAACGGGAAGCGCAAAATTTCAGCTCTTTCCTCAAAAGCTCAAGCTTGCCAGCTAAATCAGCGCAAGCCATTCGGACCTGGCCGCTCACTTTTCCAGCATTCATTTCGACCTCAAGCGCAACGCTCATCACAAAAGACATCTTCTCAGCAAAAAGCTGGCACATCCTTTCCTTGTCCTTGTTTGATTGCGCCGTCTGCATGAACTGGCGAATCTGGAACCTCTGCATGAACTCGTCCGCTCGAGCTTTGTTTGGTATTGTTTTAGGATTGTTGGCCGGGTGCTTCACGATTATGTCCCAATAGCTATCGACCTTTGCCGCATTGAGGAGGGAGGATGTTTTATGGAAGTCGCTGTCCTGCACATAAACGGAGTCGAATTTAGGGATCACCTCCGATGTGTTGAAAGCCTGGTAGTTTTTCAGGGACTTGTTTAAACCCCAATTAAAGACGGCACGTTCCAGCGCGCTCCGGCCATTCTCCTCTATATCTGCATCTCTATGTTCACCGTCGCCAGAGTAGCTGGTACCGCTCCCACCCCCATCGAACAACTCTCCCAATCTCTGGTGCAGTGTCAAGTTCTGCTCCCTCTGGCTTTTCAGCTGCTGCATAAGAACCTCCTTCTCAACATTGTTGCGGTCCAGTCGATTCTTTTCTTCGTTAAGGGAATTTTCGAGGTAATTCAGCTTGGTACCCATGCCGGTTACAGTCATCTCGAGACTCTTGCGTTTTTTCTTCTCTTTTTCCACGGACTCCAACAGGTTATAGCGCTCTGATATCATCTCCGCGATCTTCTTCTTGAGCCTTTCCGTCTCGCTCAGAAATTTGTTTTCTTCCAATCGGGCCTTTGTGTCGCTGAGACGTGCGTCGTTGATTTTGTTGCGGAGAGGCTGCCGCGGACGGTCGGAGGACATGGCCTTTTTCGCGATGGCATCTTGCTTCTCTATTTTCAATTTTTTTACCTCCTTTTCCAAGTTCTCAATCTGCTTTATATCGTTTGCCTTCTCCGCCAGCAATTTACTGCACTCACCCCTCAGTTCACTCTTCT
>ERZ651776.2618-NODE-2618-length-19182-cov-4.524679_pt1 | contig 19182 bp, 16 predicted proteins | sample MGYA00514761_ERZ651776 | MGnify/ENA metagenome assembly ERZ651776 | reverse complement strand
TCTTGCCTTAACTCCCCCCACACGACAAACTTAACTATAAAACCTTTACGTAACCCTTCTACAACTTTGAAGGAACTACCTCTGCAAAAATAAATACCAACATACCCCTCTCTGACTCAGTCGACGACACATTCTCGAAATCCATTTCGACATTATTGAAATTCACCATTCACCATTCGTCTCTTTCCCATCATGGCCGCGACAACGGCCGTCATCCAGCGCTTCCCCCGCAGCAACTTGTCTCTCCCAAATCCACTGCCCATGCACCAAAATGCTCCCCTCTCGCTAATGTCTTGGAATGTTTTGCTTCCTTCCTCTACTGACGGATGGTGGACTTACAAGAACTATCTTCCGCACACTCCGACTTCCTGCACGGAGTGGAGTTACAGGCAGGGCCAAATGAGAAAGACGATAGAAGCTGTTAACCCGACAGTACTGTGCGTGCAGGAGGCCAGCGAAAGAAGCATCGAAGCTGACGTTGACGACTTTGATTTCATGGGCAGTGAGTACGGGAGGAAGATCATTAAGAATGGGCGAATGCGTTGCATTACTTTTTACAAGGTAGAGGAGGTTGAGGTCATCGAGAGGGAAGAAGGTGATTCAAATGCTGACTTCTTTTCAAAAGACAGGACGCTTGTGGTGCCCTTTCTTCGAAAAAAATGTGGTTGCGTATTTTGGGTTGTGAATTGCCACCTTACTGCGGGTCCCAATGGAGACCGCCGTCTGCGCCAAGTCAGTGATGCTCTGGAGCACATTCGCAAGCAGGCAAAGATATTACAAGTAACCGTTGACAATATCGTTGTGTGCGGGGATTTTAACAGCGACGACGGAGAATTCCCAGCCGGTGAGGTTTCTGCTATTACTGCTCTTTTAAAGAAGGGTGCCACAGGGAAGAACTTTACCGAACTGGGAGAGATCGTGACTAAGAAGGGGAAGAAGCAAGGGTTCGGGCAGTTTTACGATGCTTACGAAGAAGCGTTCAATGACACCATGCCTCCCCCAACACTGATCTTGCCGAGTCTGATTCCTCGCTTCATCGCTGACGGTGGGAACTGCGGTGGCGATGAGGCGGCAATCGTCAGCTTGAGGAAAGATTCCGTCCAAATGACTCAAGGTCTTCGAAATGCTGTCGACACTTTGTTTGAGCATTATGCGGGTGGCGCAGAGAAGGGAGAGATGACAAGGGAGTCTGTGGAAAAATGGTTGGTTGATATCAACGGTGAAGTTGGCCGTGGTAGTGAGTATCGCTCTGCCATGGAATTTATGAAAAAGAATCTCTCGGAAGGACTTGGAGATGTTCTCAGTAAGGAGGACATGCAACAAGTTTACTTGAGAGAGCTTGAGGGGAGCAAATTTTGGGGTGTTGCTTATGATCTTCGGAAAGTCCTTGGGGAATCAAAAGTGCTGAGAGGGGTGCTTCCCGACTACTACATTGAATCGAGAAGGCCCAATAGTGATGAGACGGGGGCGCAACAGTTTTCGGCCAATTTTTTCACGGCTCGCTTCGACAAAATTCTCTTTTGTGGCTTGCGCCTTGTAGCAGTGATGGAGACAGTAGGGGGAGGAGGGGATTGCTTGCCGAACGGTATTGAGCCGAGCGATCATTTGCCAGTAGCAGGGTGGTTTAATATTGAGTAGCGAGCGCACAGATAAAATAATTATATATACTGGCAATAACAAGGCGACGACTTTTTCCACACAAAACGGAACCTACGCACTTATTTGCTCATTCATGTACCTTGCTCTTCCGTAGACGTTGGTTCGTACCCTCTCACACCGATGCGAGGTGTTGAACCAGTTTGACGTAAACTTCACACCCTTCTAAGTAGACTTCCTCCTTGATGTTTTCGTCATTTTCGTGCAATAATATTTCAGAATTTCGCATGGGGCTGAATCCGAGCGCTCTCACTCCAATCGCTCGTAAAAAGCGGCTGTCCGTGGCCGCTGGGAATACTTCGGGGACGACCTTGACACCGCTCAACCCCACACCATCGACAAAATGCTGATACCACGGATTGCTGGAGTCGGTCGCGGTAGTGGAGTGCTCCGCTGCTCTGTTTCCTTTCCCAATATAGTCCCAGCTTATTCCACCGCCGTCGTCGTCTTTGCTGCACTCCTTACACCATCCGTCAAGCAGGTCACTCATGAACGAGGGCTTAGCCAGCGGCGAGATCCTGATGTCAAGCGTAAGCGACGCCTTTGGCGGCACCACATTTTTGCAGTAGGTCCCGTCGCCGTTGTCGACCCCGGCATGGAGCGTAGTGATGTTGAGGGAGGTAACGTCCCCAAGAGTCTTCTTCTTCTTGGCAGCCACTGCATGCGAGCAGTTGACATGGTCACATTGCACAGTGCCGTGTAAAAGCGCCTTCTGGCCAGCACGGAATTCAAGGGCTTTGTTCGCCAAATCAACAAGTTGCTCGACTGCAGTGTTTTCGATAAATCGACTCCCGTGGCCTGTGTTTCCATTTGCGGTTACAGTAATCCACCACGGCAATCGCTCCCCGTAAAACACGCTGTAATTTTCGTTCTCGCTCGCCAAACCCTCGTCAAGCGCCAGCGCTACACCTTCAACCCCGCCAATTTCTTCCTTGAAAAGAGAGCTCTCCAAAAAACATGCCATACCAGCGCCACCAATCTCCTCATCGGGAACAAATGTCAGGTAAATCGTCCTCTTCGGAACAAATCCCCCCTTGATTAAGCGACTGATTGCCACAATATATTGCGCACATACACACTTCATATCCTGGCTTCCCCTCCCGTAAATGCGGCCATCTTTCAAAGTTCCAGAGAAAGGCTCTGCAGCGCTCCAGTCCTTCGGATCAGCAGGAACAACATCATAATGGCTATTCAATATGAGGACCGGTTCCTTCGGGTCAGACCCAACCCACTTTCCCACAACAACGGGAGAGTGATCAGGGGCCTCAGGAAGAAGATAGCATTCAAAGGTTGGAAGGTTTTCTTTGAGAACCGCTAGTTGCGCTAAGATAAATTTCGAGCAACGAACATACTCGCCAGACCTTGGTGAAAGCGCTGATACGGTGGGAAACGATATGAGCTCCTGCAGGAGTGACACTGCTGGATCAGACATCGCTTTCTCAATACGGTCCAGTGAAGATTGGGGGGTGATGGAGTAATCGAAGACCCAATTTTTGTGTCTGTCTCAATACGGTCCAGTGAAGATTGGGGGGTGATGGAGTAATCGAAGACCCAATTTCTGTGTCTGTGTGGTAAAGATAGTGGGTGGTAAATGAAATTCACGACGTCGATCGATATCGTCGTCGCCTCACACAGCCCTAACCCTTTTATTTGAGTCCCATATCCACCTCAAATTAAATTGTTCCGCCACGATGTGGCTTCTGGTCATTTTGTTATCATCCGTGGGCGCGTGGATTCGGCTTCCGCCGGCCAAAAGTTTTCGGAAACATCTTCATCGGTCGTTGACTCCGACAACGCTACGAGGCATTGAAGATGAGATTATGGGAGGTGCCTACGATCTGAGTGGCGGCAGCTCTGGAAATGCGGCGTTTGCAGGAGGGCCCATGTCTGGGAGTAAAGAAGCCGCGTTTGAGGGTTTCCTTGCTGAGCTTGTATTTTCTCCCAATGATCCAAAAGTGGACATATACGAAAGCTTACCGCGCGCTGGCGATGCAGAGTTTCAGTCGTGGTTGTCGTTGAAAGTCGATAATTCTGTTGATGCTGAAGAGAAGGCTGCGCTGCGGAATCTTCTCGAGACGATCGAGGAAGTGGTTAGGACAGTTGAATTATCTGCTCAGGCTGAAGAGCGCATGAGGAAGGAGGAGGAAGGAAGGAAGAAAGCGACTGCTGGTGTTGTTGATGGCGCCGCCGCCGCCCCCGTTGTTGAGTTGAGCTCGTCGGATGTTCTGCGCCGCGCTGCTGTGATGGACACCGCCCCTATCCAGACTTCCATCGATGCTGATAAGGAGAATCAGAAGCAGGCGGAAGAGGAGAGAAAGCGTCAGCTGTTTGTGAACGCGCCCCTAACACCGGAGATCCGCGCTTCGTACGATGGCTTGCTGAAACGGATCATGCCGCCCTACGTGAAGGGCGAAACGATGGAAAAGGTTGTTCGCGAGAACTACGATTACTGCGACGCTCAGCTCCTTAAGATTCTTGGTGAGATGAAAGATGACACTGGCGCTCAAATGGTTCTCGCCGCAATAGGAGACGAGCAGTCGAGCCGAATGAAGCGGGCAACCGAATCGATCCGGGAAGTACTTGCTCTTGGAGACGTCAGCCTGATGGAGGGGCGTGTGATCTCCCTTGCTCGCGAGGGGAAAATCGACGAGTCATTTCTGCTGTTGCTAGAGGCCAACGCTCTTCAGGCTGAGCAAGCTGGGGCTGTTGGGCCAGCCAACGTTATGCGAAAACTCAAGGCCAGGGCTGAGGAGGAGAAGGACAAGCTCAGTGGCAAGCTCGAGATCCGACTACTTCGTCGGCTCCTTCGCACGAGCTCAAGTGAAGAGAGGGAGGAACTACTGACGGACGCCTTTACCCCCCGGGAAAAAATCCTGGTCGAAGGCACTAGGGAAAATGCCGAAAAGGCATTGACGGGTGAAACGCCGGAGGAGGAGAAGCCCCTTCCTGATGTTCCGCCCCCTGACTTTATCGCTTGCTGCAAGGCAGTACTGCTGAACTTTGGCAACCTCAATGCAGGCGGCAAAGATGAGAACGCGGACTTGTCAGAGCGTATCAAGATGATCGCTAGCGAGGCTGAGATTGTCGCCACCAAGATTTACGGAAAGGGGAGGAGTGCAAGAGAGCAGCAAGATCTCGCTTGGGAAAAGGCTTCGACATCCATCTTCGATCTTGAGACGATGGAACTCGATGAAATGAGTCGTGGCAGCGCCGCTCCCTGGGCTAAGGACAGTGAGGAGGATTCCGGTTTCGATATGCCGGGTTTTGGTGCCGATGGGAAAATGCGGATCGGAGGCTCTTGAGAAATGAATGGATGTAAAGAATTGGCAGATTCACCACTGTGAGGCGCGCGCAATGACAAGACAACTCAATCGCAGCAGTAAAAACTCGGCAAATCTAGTATTTTTTTTTCACAAACTCTTGCCCTCAAAACACTTAGAAGAGGCGTGGATCCAGGAATTCGCCAGCTTCTTTCTGCCTCCGTTTCGTCTCAAACGTCAATCAAACGTCAATAACTACTCAATAATTCTCAGTATTTTACCACTGCTCGCAAGCAGTCACCACTGTGCAGAGCGTCGATTGCTTTAGCCGTACCTTCTACGCCACGATACTCGTGGGTGACGTAGTCATCTATTGGGAGGTCTCCTTCACAGTAGCGCTTTACTAAAATTGGCACGTCGGTGCGGGACTTAAAGCCCCCGAAAGCTGTCCCGACCCATTTTCTCCCAGTTACGAGCTGGAAAGGTCTCGTAGAAATTTCGTGCCCAGCGGCAGCGACACCAATTACGCAACTCTGACCCCAGCCACGGTGACTGCACTCCAAAGCGTCTCGCATTACTTGAGTAATCCCCGTGCAATCAAACGAGTAGTCCACACCCCACTGCGTTAAACCTCCCGCGATATGCGAAACGATTGTTTCCCCCTCGGGTAAATTAGTGCTGTCGACGCAATCTGTAGCTCCGAACTTTTTCGCCGCCTCGAACTTCCCTTGATTGACGTCCACGGCAATGATTTTGCTGGCACCGGACATAGCAGCGCCCTGGATTACGGAGAGACCCACAGCACCGAGACCAAACACGGCGACAGTTGCGCCCCGCTCAACTTTGCACGTATTCCAAACAGCACCGAGGCCAGTGCTAATCCCGCATCCGAACAAGCAGCACCGGTCCAAGGGTGCGTCTTTTTGGACCTTGGCACAGCTGATTTCTGCGAGAACAGTATATTCAGAAAAAGTACTGCACCCCATGAAGTGGAAAATCTCCTTGCCATGTTTGTCTTTGAAGCGCGTTGTGCCATCTGGCATGACACCCTGTCCCTGAGTTGAGCGAATTGCGGGACACAAGTTGGTCTTCTCGGACATGCAAAAAATACAGTCAGGCTCGTTACACTGTGGCGTGTACGCGGGCACAACGTGGTCGCCGGGCTTTACGGTGGTTACTCCCTCGCCAACTGACTCAACAATACACCCCGCCTCGTGCCCTAAAATGGAAGGGAAAATTCCCTCGGGATCCGCACCCGAGAGAGTGTAGATGTCTGTATGGCAGAGCGCGTTCGCAATAACCTTAACGCGGACTTCTCCGGCCTTTGGCGGCGCAACTTCAATCGTTTCAACTCCGATATCATCCACGCCCCGAGCCACCATCGCTCTACAGGTAATTGGCTTTCCCACCGAGTCGCTGGGTGGGTACTCCAATTGAGCCATCTTCTGCAGGTTGACAACGGGATGCAGTAGGTTGGCATGGTGTTCAATATGACTTTCGACGAAGCTGGAGACAAAGTTGTAAGAGTGGTCGTAGCCATCGCGAAGGTTGTAACGGACACGCTTTCCGCTCGCCTTAGCCGCCTTCAAAAAATCCTCACTAACGAGTTGGGAGCTCAAAAACTCGTCGTTGCTCCCTTGGTCAATGAGGATATCAAAGTCCATTGTCTTGAGAGGATCCATCATCCCGATCAACTTTGTAGCATCGTGCTTATCGCCGTCAGAAGGGTTTTCGAAATAATTCGAGAACGCCTTCTTGCCCCAGTCGCAGTTTGTAGGGTTGAGGATAGGCGCAAACGCAGAAACTGAAGCCCACTCCTCCTTTCCTTCTTTCAGCGCGATGGTAAGAGCACCGTGACCGCCCATACTGTGACCCATAATTCCCTTCGCTTTCTTGTTGAAATCGAATTCTTCATTGATAAGTTTTGGAAGCTCCCTAGCAACAAAAGAATACATCTTGAAGTTCTTGGACCAAGGAGCCTTCGTTGCGTCAACATAGAAACCAGCGCCTTGCCCTAGGTCGTAAGCTTCGTCGTCTTCGATTCCTTCGCCTCTTGGGCTTGTGTCAGGTATAACAACTGCGCAATTTCTCTTCGCAGCCGCTGCAAAGGCTTGAGGCGCTTTCTGTGCGAAGTTGTTCGTATCACATGTCAGCCCAGACAAGTAATAAACAACCGGTGTAGTGGATGAGCTCGCGGGGGGGGTGAACACCTTGAATGTCATCTCACAGCCCGTAGAAGTTGATGAGTGCGAAAAAGTATCTAAGCTGCCCCCTCCTATCTTAGTAGATGATATCGGGACAAGAGCACCAAGCGAGGATGTTGACGTAAAATGTCTCCCTCTCCCCCCCACTCTCGCAAACGATCTGCCCGATCTGAGCATCGTCGATCGATAAGCCGCAGCTGGGTGAACTACTAATTTTAGGAGTCGCATAGTAAAAGCCCTTTATCTGGAACTATAAACCAGCAGGTGAATGCCAGGCTGTGTAACTACTGCGTCGATTGTGAGTGCGATATTAGATAAGTGTCGAAGATTGAGGCTGCTTATGAGGTTTTGCATTTCGTCCTAAAAAAAACAAAAGTCGGAGAAGAGTCTCCCCTTCATTCATTAATGAATGTATTTGTACGTACCCCCCCCCACAACACTCGTACGGTCATTGGCTCGCTCCTAATTTCGGTTCGCTTAACCTCCCGGTCTTCTGTTCATTGATTTAAACATTGCCCCTGCCCCCTGACCAACAAAACAAACAAAGCCATATCTTGTGATGCCCGGCCTCGACCTCTCCCCGTCACAAGTCGGCCTCGCGGTTCTCTTTTCCACTATCACTTTCATCCTAGTGCTCGGTAGGCTTCAGCACAACAACACAGCATTTTCCTTGGCAACGGGTTCTCTCTCTCAGAAGATTGCACCGTCCCTGTACCCACCGACGAAACAGTCTTTTTACCTGCTCTTTCTCCTCCTGTCGCAATTTGGTCTGTTACTTCTTTACGTGTATATTTGTGAGAATGCCCCACCTCACCACCACGGGGAGAAATCTTATGATCGGGATGTGTTTTTTCTCCTCACGGGGATGTTGTTTGTGAGCGCGGCCACTACTTCGAAAGCAAACGGTGGTCTTGTTCCATGCCCTGCCTCATCCTCATCCACATCTTCTTCCTCGCCCAATGATGACGACACTGTAAAAACGACGAAACCTGCCGACAACACTATTCTGAACCGTTACCAGACGGAAGAGTGGAAGGGTTGGATGCAGTTCATGTTCCTTTACTACCACTACTACCATGCGGAGGAGACATACAACTCAATTCGGATAATGATTACCTGCTATGTGTGGATGACAGGATTTGGCAATTTTTCCTTCTTTTACATGAAAAATGACTACTCTGTTGTCCGCGTGATTCAGATGTTGTGGCGGTTGAACTTCCTAGTCCTTTTCTTGATGTTGACGATGAACAACACTTACATTTTGTACTACATCTGCCCTCTCCACACCTTCTTCTTCCTGATGGTATATTGTGTCATGAGAATCGGCAGGAGCATCAATTACACCAAGTACAAACTCAGAGTAAAACTCTTCGTGCTAGCTTTCTTGATCTTTCTTGTCTGGGACTGCGACACTCCGCTCTTTAAATCCTTCCATTTTTTCTTAGGCGAGACCCCGACCGTGGGTGCCACCGGGGGACAGCTGTGGGAATGGTACTTCAGGACGACACTCGATCACTGGAGCACGTTTTTGGGGATGATTTTTGCTGCCAACTATCCCGTCACTGCCCTTTACGTGAAGAAGGTTGAAAAGCTGCCCGCGAAGCAGCAGTGGATGATCAAGGGGTGCAGTGGTGCTTTAGTGGCCTGCGTTTTCATCTGGTGGGTCATCAACCTGTTTTTGAAACCGAAATTGGAGTACAATCTGACCAACGCGTACTTTGGTTTCATTCCGCTTTTGACGTACATATTCTTCCGTAATATCCACCCTACGCTGCGCGGCTACTCTCTCGATATGCTGCATCAAATTGGCAAAACTACCCTTGAGACTTATCTCCTCCAGCATCACATCTGGCTGACTTCAAATGCCAAGTCGCTACTTATTGTCTTCCCGGGATGGCCGAAATGCAACATGCTTTTCGTGACTGTCATTTACTTCCTAGTGAGCCGGAAAGCGTATGCACTGACGATGAGCCTGCGGGGGATGCTCCTGCCTAACGATTTGTCTGCCTGCATACAATCACTCGGATTCGTCTTTTTGACATTAATCGTTTGCGCGCTCTTTGGCTTGGCGCTCTCTTTTCTGGGTTTTGATAATGTTTTCGGGATTAGCGTCGTCAGCCTCTGCATCGCTTTTGTTGTCGACCACAAGCTCTTCTCTCCGCCCGCCCAGGTAGCAACGGCTACGCCGACGGCATCGAGTAAGTACAAGGTCGCAGCGGTGGTCGCTCTCGCCGCGTCTGTGCTCTTCCACGCGTACACGCGTGTTGCGGCGACGAGTATATCCCCTCTACCTCCGTACTGTCAGTCTTGGGTAGCAAAGGGTGAATGGTTCTCAGTCGACAACTGCGCAGAGAGCATTCGGGCTGACGCTCACTACAGCAGTAATATAGGTAGCTTTGCAGTTTGCGGCGGCGCGAGTAGTTGGGGTTGGGAGGAACAACCCGCCAGGACGCACTGCCGCTTTGCCCGTCGTACGAAGAAGGAGCTCTCTCGACAACTTAACAACCACAACATTATGTTTGTTGGTGATTCTGTCGTACGCAATGTGTTTTATAGTCTTTCTCGAATGTTAGGTGACGCCAGTGTGGAGGATGTCAAACATGGTGATATTGACCGGAAGTTTGGAACGACGAACATTAGCTTCAGATGGGCACCTTTGGCGGTTGACCAAATTGAGATTCTAGAAAAAATACGTGGGTGGCCTATCTCGATGGTTGTGGCAGGCAATGGGTTGTGGGATGCGTTGGAATACAAAAACGAAGAAGATATTGAGGAAGGGATCAAGGAATACAAGAGCTCAATGAAATCTTTGGGAGAAAGACTACATACAATTTTTCCAGGTGCTAAGAAAGTCTGGCTCTCGCCCACCACGATAAACGACTCGAGGCTACAGACTGAGGATAAGAAGAAGTTCATGCAGGAGGCAAAAGTGCTCCGATACCGCGAGGCGGGGTATCTTACTGTCGGTGCAATTGCTGACTTCAATCTTGACCTTTCCTCCATCACGAGAGAAAGGGTAAATGACAGTATCGACGGGGTGCACTACCCTGATGGCGTTTACGATGTCATCGGCCAAATTCTCGGCAATGCTTTCGACTGGTTGCTCGAGAAGAACGAGATGGTGTATACTAACGATTACCATGCGGCCAACCAACCAGGGAAAATGAGCAATGCCGGTCTGGGAGTCATGATGCTTGTGCTGTGTTTCATCGGGTTGTTCTCTTTTGACAGTTTTTTTGGGCTTGTTTTGGGGCCTGCCTTATTCTGTGGGGGGGTGGATTGTACGGGGATATGGGAAGAAGCTTTTTCTGCCCTGCACAAGAAAATCGGCGTCGGTTCGAATAGAGAGGGGGAAGTTCGTGGTAACAGCGGCAGCGGACAAAGTGATGAGGCTGGTACGAAGGGCGTTGGGGGCCAAAATGAGACTAAAAGTGGTATCGATATCGAGTCATTATTGGTTTCGAACGTTAGCTCTAACATTAATAAAAACGGTGATGATGACAAGAACGATGATGATGAGGGAATACGCTCAGACTTGGAGCTTGAGATGGAGCCACTTACAAAGAGGTAGCAAAAAAAAGTGTTGTTTGTTTCCCTTGTCAATGTTTGCCAAAGATCAAAACCATTCGCCTACGAAACGTTATTTATTATTCTTCTTGTGTTTTTGTGTGTGCGTATAAAAAATAAAAATCACCGCGTTACGGCTCTTGTTTTGCCGTTGATATTGGCGCTGCTTTTGGTACTGTCGTTGCCATTGCCGTTTTCATTGCTACCCGCGCTTTCGCCATCTACGACCTCCTCTCCCTTCTGCCTCTTCACTTCGTATAGCTTGCACTCGGCAAATATCCGCGCCTTCAAGGAAGTCATTGTCTGGATTCCCGTCTCGACATCCATACCGATGGGGTTCCCCGTAATCTCCTCGTTCTCCTTGCGGATCGAGGAAAAGAAGGGGTGAGAAAGAGCGGACCGAACGGATGTTCTCTTGGCCGGGTTGAAGTGTAGCATCTGTGAAAGTAGGTCAACGGCATCGGAAGATGTTGCGCCAAACTTTTCGGCGAGTCTGTAAAATCCGTCGATTTCGTTGTGATGGAGTTTTCCTTTGTGTCAGTACTGCTACATAAAAACAACACCAACACCATCCCCACAACACATTGACTTACCTGTTTTTTCGCTTGGGGAGCTTCTGCAAATAAGACCTGACGCTCTTAATGCTGTCTATGTCTTCGTCGCTAGGGGTCCCAATGACGTTGAAGATGACGTTGAGCTGGTCCATTTTATCGCTTACTGTCGTGGCGGCATCGCTGCTCAGAGGGAAGCACGTCTTCCCGGGGAAAAGCGGCTGTCGATCCTGATACCGGGGCTGTAGCTCCTCCTGCATGCTCAGCAGCTCGGCAAAAATGCAGCCGAGACTCCACACGTCTACAGCTGAGGTGTATTCCTGCAACAAAATGAGCTCAGGAGCGCGGTACCACCTCGTCACAACATGGCGGGTGAGCTGGCGGGTCAGCGACTTTGGGCGGGGGAGGTCGGTGTCTGGCGTTTTGTCAGACATTTCTTTCTTTGTCGTGGAAGAAGCGTCGCTAGTATCGTCTTTCACCCCCATATCAGCGTCACTGACCACTCTCGCAAGCCCAAAATCACATATCTTTAAAGAGCAATCTTCGTTCAGAAGAATGTTGGCCGGCTTGAGGTCGCGGTGAATGACATTAGCACTGTGAACGTAGTTCAGCCCTTGGAGCATCTGGTACATGAAGTATTTTATATGGTCGATAGAGAGATACTGAGGGCTCATAATTAGCTTGTATAGGTCGGTATCCACAAATTCGAAAATGAGATATAGCGTCTCGCTGTCATCAGCAGTTTTATCCTCACTGCTGCCGCTGCTCCCTCTCAAAACATCAAGTAAGTTGATCACGCACTGCTGCTTCAGGTTCCGCAGAATGAAAATTTCTCTGTAGATCCTCTTTGCGTCGATCTCCTGGGAGAAGACGTTCGATATTCTTTTAATGGCCACGTTCTTACTCGTCTGAGAGTGCGAGGCGCTGGTGTCCGTTGCCAACGCCACCTCCCCATAGGATCCGTGGCCTAGGATCTTGACCAACTTGTACCGTGAGCCTACTGTCCAGGTAGAGAAGTTGAGCGATGAGGACTTTGCGGACCGCTGCGGCTGCGGCTGGGGTTGGTACTGGGCCTGGTACTGGGACTTCGACTGCGACTGCGACTGGGACTGGGGCTGGGACTGGGACTGGGACTGGGACTGGGACTGTGACTTCGACTGCGACTGCGACTGGGACTGGGTCTGGGTCTGGGACTGCGACAGCGACTGTTGGGGGGGGCGTGGTGTTTCAGCATCAAAGACTGCAGATGGTGTCGAAGCCGTGCTTGATGGTGAAGGTTCCAATTTCTCGCCACCACCGCCCCCCGCAATGCCATCTTCGTAAGTGCCACCATCAGCATCTGTTTTATCCGGGGTTTCGCCAACCTCTTCTTCACCACCACCACCCTTGCCAGTAAAGCTCACGCTCTTTTTCGGTCGTTTGTTGTCATGGTGTTCGCCGTCGTCAGCAGGATATATGTCGACAGCAGCACAACTCTGCGTGGTCTTGCGCTTTGGCATCCCAAAAAGATCTCTGAAAAGATCTTAGGTGAACACGTTGGTGACAGAAAATGGGAATTTAACAGTCGTTCTTTTTGTAGCGGGGAAAATTACTTAGTTTGTTTCGAAATTCAACGTTTTATGCCGCGCTCATGGAGGGGTCCTGTGAATAAGCATTGGAAACGTTTCTGAGCCAAACAGATTGACACAAATTTCCAGATACTACAACAAAGTCTGTCGCTCTTTTTTCGGCTGTCTGTCTGCTATCTCAGATACCTTTTGAACACTTCTGAGCTACCGAAACACAGAAATCTCACTTGAAACGGACAATTTCACTCCCCTTACGTTTCGATGTTCACTGCCACATCCCGAGCCCTTTACAAGGCCAGTTGGACGCGCACATTGGGAAAAGCCGCCACAAAACGGAAACCCCTTACCTCAAAGAAGGTTGGTAAGGGATATTACAAGGGTATGGGGGGCACAAAAGAAGGCTGGCACACATCCCTTGGCCGCTACGTGATAGACCCTGCTCGACAGTTGAATATTGTTGCTCCAGAGTTCGACCCGAACTTCAAATTGAAACCTTACATAGCGCAAGCTGTTTCGAAGAGAAACCCTGCAAAGCTGTACGGTGAAACACTTCCATAGATTGAGATAAACCCGAATTGAGTTAATGTAGAGAGAGAGTATGATGTTGTATGGCTTTGCAAGCTGCTAAAATTATTTTCAATCACAATTACAATTAATCGTAACAATGTCTCACTCCTCGTCAATTCCTGGGGGTGGGCTCTCATTCTCCGCCCTTTCGGCAACCTTTGCCGCTATTCCCTCCACGATTCCCTTAATGCCTTCATTGATTACCACCTTCACAGCATCCTCGACCAATTCCTTCCTGACCTCTCCCTCGTCGTCGTCTTTTGGATACGTCACAACAACCCCGCTAGGTTTCATCAGTTTTCCGATTTTCGGAAGAAGCTTCCCTGCCATTTGCCTCACCGATTCACTTCCCTGCATTTCGTCCTTGAATGCCTCCATGGGATTCATCAACAAACCTGGATCCTTCATGATCCTTTGCATGATCCCTGAGAAGGCGGGGTCAGCCATCGCTGCGGCTATTTCGCGGTCTTTCATTGCCTCTGCCATGAGTCCTCTCATGTCTCGTTTCTGCTGAGGCGTCTCCGGCGCAATCTTTGGTGGTTTCGGCTTCGTTGACGGAGTTTCTATCACTGTCTTTGGCAGTTGTTCTGGACCCGTTGTCGGTGTTTTGGTCGCAATGTTCTTCGGCTGGTCTGGCTTGATCTTTGATGGGTCTGTCTGCCCTCCTAGAATGCGCTGAAGCTTTGGTAGCAACGCCATCGCCCCCTGCACCAGCCCCGGGTTCTCGCTCAATTCCTTCTTAAATCCTTTTTGTAAGTCTCCCAACAAAACTGACGGGTCCCTCATAATTTTGCTGACAATCGGTTGATACATTGGGTTACCAAACGCCTTCGCTATGTCTGGTTCTCTCATTGCCTGAGCCATGACCTTCTTCATGTCGACTTTCTTGTTTGTATCCGTGGCAACGGCTTCCTTTTTTTCCGGTTCGGCGGCCTTCGCGGCCTTCGCTGATTCTTCTTTTCCATCGATTATACGTTTGATTTCATCCAAGCTGTCCACAATTGCATCTTTAAACCTGATAACATCGCTGGGTTCGAAACCACAAACAATGAATTTGATTTCGTCTCCAAAAGTGCTGTACGGCGCCATGTACTTTGGGAGCTCTTTTTTCCCCTCTCCATTACTTGCGTCGTTCGTGAAGTCACTGAAGGCAGGGTTAACCATCATGGCCTCGATAAATGGAATGTTGAGGTTGGTGGTACAGAGGGTATCTGTCATTAGCGTAGTAAATGCCTCGTCATTAAAAATGTCAGGCACCTCCCCATCCAGCTCAGCGAGCTTGTACAGGCAGTAGAGGTGGCGGTCACACCCGAACCCCATGCTTGCTCCCCTTGACAGCGCGCTATGCCTCTGTGTTGCTTCCTTCAACAACCCGTTGAGCTCATTCTCCCTCCCGCCATCGACGACGGCATCGATAAACTCTTTACTTTTAGGTGTGTTCGATCTCACGCGGTCATTCCTTCCAGCCTTAAATGCCATTGTTGCGGCGACACAATACTGCGAGACCGACACTCCGTGACGTCTCCTGTAAGCGAGTTGGAACACCTGCTGTAAGACAGCGTCGGGAGAGAATCCGGCAGCCTTGAGAAAATTGCTCCCGAAACCCTTGTATGTTTTCTGCGTGACCCTCCAAGAGGACGCAAGTTTTTTTGCACCTTCAAGCGCAGAGTCTATCGCTGAGTCGATTTCTTTATTAGTCTCCCAAACCAGCTTATCAAACTTGCACTCCTCCCCGCCTTCAATACGATAAGTCGGGTTCTCAATTTCTTTCTTGAGCTCCTCACCCCACCGAGCCATGACAATTCCATCCCCCCAAGAGTGCTCTGCGTTAGAACATAAGTTCCCTTCATCCGTGACAATGAGCTGAACAGGCTTGTCGAACCATCTGTGGCTAGGATCGCCGTGCATAGCTGTTCTCATTGACGTTTCGAGGGTTTCAGGGGTGTCATGAGGTGGGTCGAGACACATAAAGAAAAGAGCAGAATCGATAGAGGCCAGCGACTTTCTGTTTTCGTTACCGAGAGAGAGGAGTTTCTCCCTTTCGTCGGCCCAAACATCACGGTTGCAGGTTGTAAGTGCCCCGACCGCCTTTGCTGTGACTCTTTCCTGCTCAGAATCATTGATGATCCTTCTTAGTCCAGTCTTGATTTCCTCGACAGAAAGGTGCTCCCCGTCCTCGCCGATCACCATGACTTTGTAGAAAGCCCTTCCCCTCGTTACCACGATATGCTTCACCCCTCCAGGGTCCGGGTGTACCACGAACTCGTCCCTGTTCTTCCTTGGAATCCGGTTGCTAGCGACCATCCTTTTGTACTGAAGCATGTCGAGGGGGAAACCCTTGAACTCGTCCGGTTTCAGTGTCTCCCTCACGATCTTATCCACGTACTTCAACGTCGCAGCAATGATGTGGGACGCGCGGTCAATCTGTCCCTCGATTCGCGCGTGTGCAAAAGTGGTCGCTGACATGACACCGGCGGGGTTCTTGTAAATGTAGGTGGGGAACCGAGCTTCCATATACATGTCATCGTGGAAGTTGTGGAACCACGATAGTTGCGCGTTATCCGGGTGGTTGTCAATATCGACGAGTTGCTTGTGAAGCTTAATCCCAGAGGTGGAGAGGAAAGATGCGACGGCAGAACGGGTCTTTTCAAACTTTTCGGGGCTTACTACTGTCGATGCCACTTCAAGAAAAAGAGCACACGTGTCTTCCAGAGATGGGAGAGGTAATCGAGGAAGAAATGGCTGATTTTTGAACATTATCTTTTCTTCGGTCGATTGTTGTGGTTGTTGAGGCGCAATCTTATATTGCGGTTCCAGAATTTCTTCTTGGGTCTCTTCTTTTGGTTCAGGCTGTGGTTCGGGTTGTGGTTCGGGTTGTGGTTCGGGTTGTGGTTCGGGTTGTGGCTCTTCTTGTGGCTCTTCTTGTGGCTCTTCCTGTGGCTCTTCCTGTGGCTCTTCTTGTGGCTCTTCTTGTGGCTCTTCTTGTGGCTCTTCTTGTGGTTCAGGCTCCGGCTCTGAATCAGGCTCGATCAATACCGCCGGCACCTCCTCAACAGGCTCCTCCTCCCTTTGCTCATAGACATCTTCATCATCTTCCTCGTCGGGAATTAGGGTGGCATTGCTTGTCTCATAATTCCTTGCAAACGGGGTCTCCTCGCCTCTCAATGCATTAACCGCTTTAATTCCTCCTCCCCTTGGGGGATCTCGTTGGCCTGGCTTCTTCCCAGCAGGTACAAATGTCACCAGCCTACCTCGCCAACTGTAATACTGGTTCTCGTTAGGAGTGTCTTCTGGCTTGCGTTTCCATTTACTTCGTGAGTTAACTTGATACTTCTTCGAGGCGCGACGAATTCGGTCCTCCATGACGTTCTTCTTTTTTATAAGTTGTTGTTCTTCGCCTTGTGGTCAATCACGAGTGTATAGTGTGGTTTTTTTTAATAGTATTTTCTATAACCTCCTCACTACGATTAAATCTGTAGGATTGATCAATTTGAAGGTTCAACTTATTGATTGGTGCTTAATTTTCTATATTTTCTGGAAAACAGTTTTCGGGTCGGTCATCTGATAACTTCCCATCATTGCTGGGACAAATTTCGATTATTACGAAATTAACGATCGAATGAAGACCACCAAAATTATACATGTATATAGCAGTAACTTACTTTTTAATAAGTTGCTGAATCAGTTAAATATTCAAACTTCTTTCCACATCGAGTTTCACATTTCGCTTAGACCTCTACTTTGCTCTTCACTGCACACCACAGCACATCCTCTCGTCGATACCTTCGCACATATCTCTATTACTAATCGCGTTTTCCCACAGCATGTACATGTACTCGCTGTGAATGTTAAACCACCACCCTTCCTTTTTCCCTTTTGCACATTCAACCCACCTCCCCTCGTGTTCATACCCCGCCTCGATGTTCAAATACCTCACGTTTCCATCTTTAGCGGTTTCCTGTACGATCAACCCAATGAGAACGTCGTCTGCCACAAAGCTCGTCCTCCTCCATTCCTTTCCTGCCAAGTCCCTTACTGCCATAGCAAGGTCAGCAGAGAGGAGGATGGCGTTGCCCTGGGCAAAGTCGGGGACTGCGGAGGTGGGGTAGTCGGAAGTTGTGAAGGTCCAAGCCCTGTACTGGGATAAAATTTGCTTCTGGGATGTGCGGGAGTCCGTATGGCCGGGATGGTGCTGTGGACGTGGGATTCTCATTGTGGAGCCAGGGATATGGAGGCCCCCATAGACAAGGGCAGGGACAAGGTTGGAGAGCCTTTGAAGGAGCGCGGGGAGGGAGAGGAATACGTCGTCGTTGGAACGAAGGATGTAGCTGCTACTTATCGATACGCCCCAATTGAATAGGGCGATGCTGTTGGAGGAGATTGAGCTGAGTGTAAGCCAAAAAAATATCACAGATGTGTATGAGAGCAAGAAATTGGAATGAATCGAGGGAGTTTTGAGCTCCGTCCACCTAATTTGCAGGTGACGAAGATAGAATGATAACATGGAGGGAGGCAATACACACCTTTTCTTCGGGGTCTCTTCATAAGAGTCTACAAAGGGCAGTATACTAATATCCCCAAACAAGCAAGCCTCCAACAAAACCACCCCAGGGAAGTCGTTGGGATCTTCCGAAGGAGGTAAGGCGAGAAAGAAATTGTGAACAGCGTTTTCTCCCGCGCGGAGTCGTGACGTTCCTGGAGGGTGGGAGTAGGGGAGGGGATTGTTGGAGGAGGGGAGAAGCCAGGAGTTCCGGAGTGCGAGGCGGTGTGCTGTGTTTCGTACTGCGGTGATTATGCCAACAGCGAGGGTAGGGGATATGACTTCCGGCTGTCGAGAGGTAGGGGGGCACCCCACGAGGTGGTCGCGAAGGTTGAGGGCTTCGAATTGCGATGCATGAGCTCCGAGGGAAGTTGATGACTTCCCCGCTGATGACGCAAATGATGAGGTGTTTACGGAAAGAAAGGGTAGGAGAGACGCGTGTGACGATGTGAACGATGATACACGGTCAGATGAAAGAGCGTTACCAGCGATGGTGGAGGGAATGGGAGGGAAAGTCTGGGTTGTTCGGGGTGTTGTGGAGTTCGTGTTTGGTGCTTCTGCAAGGATGGCAGGGGAGAGGAGAAAAGAGAAGAGGAGGTAAAAAAATTTCGCAGCCGCCGCCATGATGTACCCGGCTCACGAAATCAGCCTCATCCTGCTATCGCAGATAATAGAAGAGATTGAGATTTTTCAGATGTTCAGATTAGATATAAGATCCGTCGGAAAAATCTTCATCAACTTAATACAAGCACACTTTCGAAATTTTATTGCCCTTCTCTATCATAGCTGGCCGCCTGACAATCTGATTATTGGCAGGTTTGCTGTTCCGTGATCTTTTAGACAGTTTGAACATCATTAATTGACAATCATTTTCCCTGATCTTCTAGTTAACCTTCTGCCCTCTGTCTAGCCTCTAGGAAAGTTATCTTCTTGCAGTTTCCACTCCTAGTTGATTCCCTAACCCCAGACACTATAAAACCCCTTTTCCTGTCCTGAACAAAGCCACACAAACAACATGAGTAGTTATGTGACGACCTCGAATACCTCCGCCCGCACGGACGGAACATCATCCTCGATGTACACCGACAGTTATACTACATCGCAGGAGTCGGCTGAGACAATGAAGGTTTTTTCACCTGAGGGACAGACCGCATATGGGAACTTTCAGGTAAGATGATAGTAGTATGTAGGTTGCCCTCCACCCTCCCACAGATGTCTCACACCTAAAATCCCCTCCCCCCCCCCCCCCCCCCCCCCCCCCCCCCCGCC
>ERZ651776.2616-NODE-2616-length-19189-cov-3.405975_pt1 | contig 19189 bp, 17 predicted proteins | sample MGYA00514761_ERZ651776 | MGnify/ENA metagenome assembly ERZ651776 | reverse complement strand
ACATACATCAGAAGAAATACTTATCTCCACACCAGGTAAATTATTGGTTAAATAATCTTTTAAAATATTTTCATTTTCAGGATTTGCATAAGAGTGCAAGAAACCAATTCCTACACTTTTAAAATTTTCATCTTTAATTTTATTAACAAGACCTTTAAATGCTTCAGTATTTATTTGCTCTATAATAGATCCATTTACATCAGTTCTTTCTTTAATTACATATCTGTGTTTTCTAGGTACTAATGACATTGTTTTTTCAATTAGAATATCATATTGATCAAACCTACTTTCATAGCCAATATCCAAAACATCTCTGAAACCTTCTGTAGTGATAAAGCAGGTTTTTGCTCCTTTTCTTTCAATGACGGCATTGGTTGCTAAGGTTGTTCCATGGATAATCATTTTAATTTCAGAAGACATAATTTTGTTCTCTTCTAAAAGCTCTAAGATACCTTCAATAACAGCAATCTCTGGTTGAGCAATAGATGTAAGAACTTTCTTAGTAATAAGATTATTATCATTTTCTAAAACAATATCAGTAAAAGTACCGCCTATATCAATAGCCAATCTCATTAGTAATTATCCTCATATTAAAATTATTGAATCATAAAGTTTACAGGTGCAGTAACTATTTCAGGAAACATGATAAGTATCACTATGCTTAATAACATAAGAAAAAAGAATGGAAGCGCAGCTTTTGTAACTTTTAATATATCCCTTCCAGTCATTCCTTGTAGCACAAACAAATTAAAACCAACTGGAGGGGTTATCTGTGCCATCTCAACAACTACAACTGTAAATATACCAAACCATATCAGGTCTATTCCAGCTGTTTGAACCATAGGTAAAACTACAGAAGCTGTTAATACCATCATAGAGGTTCCCTCAAGAAAACAACCAAGAAAAATATATAACAAAGTTAAAATAGCCAAAAGTGATAATTGTGATAATTCAAAATCACTAACTATTTGACCTAGCTGTTTAGGAATTCCTGTATACCCCATTGCAACTGATAAAAACGCTGCTCCAACAATAATAAAATTTATCATACATGATGTTTTTACAGCCCCCATTAAACTATCAACAAAACTTTGTTTATTTAAAGTTTTTGAAGACCATGCTAATAATAATGCACCTATCACTCCAATTGTCGCAGCTTCAGTTGGTGTTGCATAGCCACCATAAATGGAACCTAATACAAAGAATATCAAAGCAAGAACTGGTAATAAATTTCTTGCGGCTTTGATTTTTTCCCAAAGAGTGTACCTAATATCTTGTTTAGGGGCCAGAGCAGGGTTTAATTTTGATCTTATAATTATATAGGTCATGAAAATAATAATAATCATGATACCTGGCAAAACACCTGCAATAAACAATCTTGAAATTGACACTTGTGCTAATACTCCATATACAATCAACATAATTGATGGAGGTATAAGAAGACCAAGAGTGCCTGAACCTGCTAATGATCCAATGCTCAGGGTCTCATCATAATTTCTCTTCTTTAACTCTGGTATGCTCATTCTTCCAATGGTTGCACATGTTACAGCGCTTGAACCTGCAACTGCTGCCATAATACCACATCCGACAACATTCACATGTAGCAAACCGCCAGGCAAATTTGAGAGCATTGGCGCAAGTCCTTTAAACATTTCTGATGAAAGTCTAGTCCTAAAAAGGATTTCTCCCATCCATATAAACAGAGGCAGGGCTGTTAAAGCCCAATTCCAACTGGCGTCCCATAAAGTACTGGCTAATAATGAACCCACAGGCGCTGGCGTAAAAAACTCTAATAAAATATACCCTAATGTTATAAGTGCAGGGGCTACCCATATCCCTAAAGATAAAAGAATTAATAAAAAAACAAACAAAATTAGTGATAAGCCAGTTGCCATTTTTTTACTCTAAGTATTATCTTTTAAGATTGGGTTAGCATTTTTGACGTACGAGGGTAGTTCGTTTTTTAAAACAATTACAAAATCATCTAAAAGAGCGACTAAAAAAATAGTAACACCTAGGGACATACTTAGTCTTGGTATCCAAAATGGAATAGCCAAAAGACCAGGACTTATATCATCGAATATAAAGGAAAAGTAAACAAAATCCCAACTCCAGTAAGTAAGGTAACAAGTAATAACTATACAAAAAGATAAAGAAAATAGTTCCTGATACCTTCTAAGTTTTTTACCAAGAAGACGAGTAAATAAGGTTACCCTTATATGTTCTCCATGATGAAACGTGTATGACAATCCAAAAAATGTAAGTGCGGCCAAACTAAACCCAGCTGTTTCTGTTGAATCTACTGTAATATTAACAAACCTACCTAGAATCTGAGCCACAATAGTAAGAGCAATCAGAACCATAAAGAACGCAGAAAGATAGCCACTATATAAATATAATTTATTAAGTTTATTTCTCATGGCTATCTCTCAATTTTTTTTTAACGCATAGATAAATAACGATCTAGAACTGCATTAGCTTCTGGACTTGCTTTTTCTCTCCAGCTCTTCATCATTTCAAGACCAATAGTTTTCATGGTACTAATAACTTCGTCTGGTGCATTTTTAGCAGACATACCATTTTTTTCTAATGTTTTAATCTGCTTTTTAGTTGTTTCAGCACTCATTTCCCATCCTCTTAGCTCTGCTCTTTTTGCCGCTGCAAGAATGTTACTTTGATCATCTTTAGACAATGCTTCGAAGGCTTTTTTTGTAACAACTACTGCGTTTTTACTAAAAATAGCACCTGCATAGGTAAAGTGTTTTGTATTATCCCATGCTTGAATGTCTATACCAGTTTGAGGACTGGTAAATAAAGCTTCAATTAAACCTGTAGAAAAAGCTTGTGGAATTTCAGCAAAAGGAAGAATTGTAGCATTAAAACCTAGCATGGATCCCATCTGTTGTGTAGCTGTAGAATATATTCTTAACTTCTTACCCTTAAAATCAGCCACACTGTTAACTGGGGACTTTGTATAAAACCCTTGTCCTGGCCATGGAGAAGTATAAAGGATCATTAAACCTTTCTTTGAAAATTTTTCTTGAAGGTAGCCCATTTGAACATCTTTTAAAAGCCATGCACTTGAATAGTCTGGGGCTATAAAAGGGAGACCGGCAAGAATATACATAGGGTCTTCATTACCATAGATTCCTAGTCTAATTTCTCCTATTGGTATCTGTCCTCTTTGCAGTGCAGTTTTGATAGCATCTATTTTAATTAGAGTATCATTTGGGTTTAAGTTAATATTTACTGATGTTGTAGATTTAACCTCATCTATAAATTTAATAATATTTTGAGTATGAAAATTACTTTTGGGATAGCCGGATGCCATAGTCCAATCTGCAGCGTGCAAATTAAAACTAAACATAGATACAGCTACAAAAATAAAAATTTTCTTAAAAGTTTTTGTAAGCATTTTAATTCCTTTCATAGTATTTGTGAAAATATTAAGCACTTAGAGTGATGAAGAGTCAAATTGAATTAAACGTAAGCAAAAAAATAAATTAAGAACCTACGCCAATTGTCGTAAATTTAATCAAAGATAGAATGAATCTTTTTTTATGCAATATTTTGCTATCTCCATCCTCTTAGGGATCCACACACTTTCAATATTATTTATATGTTTAATAAAATCTTCGAGACCTTTAATTCTACCTGGTCTTCCAATAATTCTCGGATGTAATCCAATAGACATCATTTTGACTGAACCATCTTCTGTTTCAGAAATAAGCTGATTAAATGATTCTTTGCAATAATTACTAAAATCTTCGTGATGCACAAAACCGTTATTACCATCAAATCTCATATCATTTGTATCAAAAGAATAAGGAATAATTACGAATTTCTGATTTTGTTTTTTTAATACGTAAGGAATATCATCATTATAAGCATTAGAGTCATAGATAAAGCCTCCATGTTCTATTAAAAGATCCCTTGTAAATGGAGATGTACTAGATTTTGTATGCCAGCCCATTGGTGGGTGACCAGAAAGGTTTAAAATTGAAGAGTAACAATCATTAATTATCTTTTTTTCTTCTTCTCTACTTAGATATGAATGGGAAACCCACTTCACACCATGAGCAGATATTTCATGATTTCTCTTTAAAATTTCATCTATCAACCAAGGAGATTTTTCTAATGCAAAAGAGCAACAACTAAAAGTAGCTTTTACATTATATCTATCAAAAATATCAAAAATACGCCAAATGCCTGACCTTAAACCATATTCAAAATGAGACTCCATGCAAAGATCTGGAACATTTAATATTTTAGTTTTGTTATTTTCGTATACATGCTCATTTTCGTCATCGCCGGATGAAATAGAAAGCTCTGCACCCTCCTCAATATTTACAACAAACGATACTGCGATTTTATTATCTTGTGGCCAAAAAACTTTTGGCGTTTCTTTTCCATAACCAATAAAATCTCTATTCATTTATTAACCATTATTAATTTTATGAGAGATCAATTCTGATAAATTTTTATCAATTCCAATAGATATTTTAGGCGGTAATTTATTTTTATTTATAATGTTTTTATTCATAGCAACAGCTAATTCTGCTTGTTTTACAGCTGCCTCAGCACAATCAATTACAGGAACCCTTATCTTGTTTTGAACAATTTTTTTAAACCCAGATAATGGCGCTCCTGCAAAAATGACGACCTCTCCACCATCAATGTCAATGGCATTGTTCGCTGACTCAATTAAAGATTTTTTCTGTAGTGATTGTATTTTATCTATAGATAAGTTCACACCATCAATAGCTCTAAATCCTGCATATCTAGATTGCAATCCAAGTAATTCTACACTTTCTTCGTACCAGGAGGCCATTGCATTCGTAAATGAGATAATAGAGAATTTCTTGCCAAATAAGCAAGCACTTAACATCGCTGCTTCACCTAGCCCAATTATTGGCAAATTAAACAATGTTCTTGCAGCGATCAAACCTGGATCACCAAACGCAGCTATAATTATTGCATCATATTCTGAATGTATTTCTGCTATTTTTTCTAGAACCAATGTGCCTGTAATTTGTGCTTCAACTTTTGTTGAAATATAAGGGAAACCCTTATCTGCTGTTTTGGGAACAAGAATTGTTTCACCACTCACCACTAACTTAGCGGTTTCATAAAGTTTTTCGGTAATAGATACAGTAGTATTAGGATTATACAGCAATATTTTCATTTTTTTAATTTATACCTTTTGGAATTGGGAGACCTTTTTCAATTAATTTAGAGTTTAATCTGTTTAATAAATGATCCATCTCCGCAATATCATCCTTGGTAAGAACAGGACCAGGAGATCTTACATTTAAAGATTTAATTATACCTCTTTTTTGCAAAACATATTTTCTCAAACCTAAACCAATTCCAAATTGTTGTTCGTGCCTAATCAGTGGTAAATATATATCAAATAAGTCTTCTGCTTTTTCTTTTTCATCATTAAAAAATAAATTATATAAACTCACCAACATTTCAGTAAAAGCAAAACCAGTCATAATTCCGTCAGCACCTCTCTCAAGTTCTTGCGGAACATATAATCCTCCATTCCCAACAAAGACGCTATATATTCTTTTTAAATTATTTTCTCTATATCTCAAAAGTCTTGATAATTTATTATGTCCTGGGCAATCTTCGTGCTTAAACATCTCAATAGATGGATGACTTTCCATTATACTATTTATTACACTCTCAGAAAAATAAACATTAGTTGTAGGTGGATAGTCTTGCAAACATATTGGAATATCTTTAGTACGATCTATGACTTGATTAAAATAAAATTTAATTTGATCATCATTTTTTAAACCATTATTTCCAGATACCATCACTCCAGATGCACCAGAATCCATTGAAAATTTTGAAAGTAATTCTAAGTTATCAAGCCCAGCATTCGATACTCCAACTATAACAGGCACTTTTCCTGATAACTTATTTATATACCTCTTGATTAATAGCTTTTGTTCTTCAATGTTAAGCTTATGAGCTTCACCCATTACCCCAAGAATCGTAACACCAGAAACTTCACTTTCTAAATAATAATTAGAAAGTCTATCAACTGAATCAAAATCAATTAAATTTTCATTATCAAAAGGTGTAGTTGCAATTGCAATAACACCTTTCATGTCTTTAAAATTTTTTAACATATACTTTCCATATATCTTATTGAGAAATAATTAGATTAGCACATTAATAAGTCAAATCTATAATTCTTAGTCGAGCTATTTTATGAATTTCGTTAATTGCAGTTTCAAATTCTTCAGATTTACTATTATTAACTCTTATTTTCATATTATCTATAATCTGGTTTTTAGTTAAGCCTTTAACAGCAATTATAAATGGAAATTCAAATTTTAATCTATATGAGTTATTAAGATTAGTTAAAATTTCAAACTCCTCTTCAGAGCATTGATCTAATCCTGCAGATCTTTGTTCCTCTTGAGAAAACTTTGTTAGTTTTTCTTTTTTTTGAAGTCTTTTTCCTAGTTCGGGATGGGCATTTATCAAATTTAGTTTCTCTATTTCAGTTGAGCTATCAACAATTTTTTTCATCTTCAATTGTAATTCTTCTTTAGTTTTAATCCCGCTTATATTCTCAGACAAAAGTCTTTCTGGCACCCAAGAAGAATGCTCATAGATACTTTTTAAAAGATTTATAATTTCCTCTCTTTCCATTTTTTGAGAAAGAAATTTAAAAGTTTTATTGTACATTATTTCACCTGACATTATTGTAAATCAGCATTTAAACATATATTATATAAATTTAAATAGAGAAATGTATGGCAGGTCTATCAACTCATGTTTTAGATACAAGTAAGGGCAAACCTGCAGTAGAATTAAAAATTGAATTATACAAAATACTTAATACAGGAAAAGTTTTAGTCAAAACTGTTTCAACAAATCAAGATGGCAGGATTGATGGACCATTATTATCTTCTGAAAATTTAGAGGAAATTCATTATGAATTATTGTTTTTTGCTGGTGATTATTTAAAAAAACAGAATAGTGATCTTAAACATATCTTCCTTGATAAAATACCGATAAGATTCTTTGTAAATAATAAATCTGAACATTACCATGTGCCATTATTACTATCTCCCTTTGGTTACAGTACCTATAGAGGAAGCTAATTCGTGATATTTTTATTTCAAGAATGGACAGAGCTAATTTTAAGATGGTTCCATGTTATTGCTGGAATTGCTTGGATTGGGTCAAGCTTTTATTTCATTGCTTTAGATTTAAGTTTAAAACAAAATAAAAATCTTCCCGATAAATCTCATGGAGAAGCGTGGCAAGTTCATGGTGGAGGATTTTATCATTTAGTTAAGTATCTGGTTGCTCCATCAAAACTACCTTCAGAATTAACCTGGTTTAAATGGGAAGCTTATGCAACATGGGTCTCAGGCTTTGCTTTGTTAGCCCTTATATATTATGCAGGTGCTGAATTATATATGATTGACATTGTCAAATATGATTTAGAAAAATATGAGGCTGTAATAATTTCTATACTAGGCATCGTTTTTGGTTGGGTTATTTATGATCTTGTGTGCAGAATATCATTAAAGACAAATATCTACATACTTATAAGCTCTATATTTATTTTAATAACTGTCATGTCATGGATTTATTCTGAAATATTTAGTTATAGAGGCGCTTTCATGCAGATAGGGACAGTTTTAGGTACCATTATGGTGGCTAATGTTCTCATGATTATAATTCCTGGTCAAAAAAAAGTTGTTGCTAGTTTAATAGCAAATGAAACTCCAGACCCAATTCATGGAGCTGTAGCAAAACAACGTTCTCTACATAATAATTATTTAACTCTGCCAGTAATTTTTATCATGATTTCAAACCATTATCCTCTTATTTATGCCACTAAATATTCTTGGATAATCATTTCAATCATTCTTATAATTGGTGCTCTCATTCGTCATTTTTTCAATATAAAACATACTGGAGCAAAGCCACCTTATTGGATCTGTTTTCCAATAATTATTCTAGCATCAGTAATTTTTTATATTTCATACTTAGGTAAACCACAGCTGACTAAAATCAAGAACACAGCTTCTTTGATAGAACTAATCCCCAAAGAAACCCTGGTAAGTGCTAAGGAGATAATTGTATCTAAATGTTCTATGTGCCATGCAAGAGAGCCTTTGTGGGAAAACATGCAAAATGCCCCTAAATTAGTAAACTTAGAAACATCTACTGATATAATTAATAATATTCAAAGCATACATAAACAGTCTGTATTATCTTATGCGATGCCACCTGGAAATATTTCTTTTCTTGAGGACAATGAAAGGAATTTAATAAATCAACTTTATTTGAGTGTTCATCACCTAAAAAATAAATAATTATTGGAGAATACTTTATGAAAAACTTTGACATCATTTTTAAAAATGGAAAAACAGTCACTGAAAACGGCGTGGAAGAATGCGATATTGCCATTGCTGATGGTAAAATTTGTGAAATAGGTAAAATCAATGCCGAAGCAACTGTTATAGAAGATGTTTCTAATTTACTGGTTCTGCCTGGCGGGATAGATGCCCATGTTCACATAGATCAACCATCTGGACCAGACGTTGAGATGGCAGACAACTTTCAAAGCGCCACAAAATCTGCCGCAGCTGGAGGTAATACAACAGTTTTACCCTTTGCCATGCAAGAAAAAGGACAATCCCTAAGAGAGTGTGTAGAAAATTATCATAAAAAGGCTAATGGTAATTTGTTTGTAGATACTTCATTTCACTTGATTATTAGTGACCCTTCACCACAAGTTTTAGGACAAGAGCTTCCCGCACTAGCAAGAGACGGCTATACCTCTTTCAAAGTATTTATGACATATGACGACCTTGTTTTAAATGATGAAGAGCTCTTGAAAGTTTTCGAAGTAGCTAAAAATGAGAAAACGTTAGTTATGGTCCATGCTGAAGGATATGATGCTATTAGATTTTTAACCAAAAAATTAGAAGATGAGGGAAAATTAGCCCCTTATTATCATGGATTATCTAGACCTCAGATTGTAGAAAGAGAGGCAACACACAGAGCTATCAGTCATGCCCAAATAGTTGATATTCCAATTGTTATTGTTCATGTTTCGGGAGAAGAAGCACTATCTCAAATTAAATGGGCAAAAGATAGGGGAATTAAAATCTTTTCTGAAACATGCCCTCAATACATTTGTTTAACTGAAGATGATATGAAGGGACTAAATATGGATTTTGAAGGAGCAAAATACGTATGCTCTCCTCCACCAAGAGATTTGGAAAGTCAACAGGCTATTTGGGATGGATTAATTGATGGAACTTTCGACATCTTTTCATCAGATCATTGTCCATTTCGTTTTAAGGATAGTAAAGGTAAAGATAGGCCTGGAGCAAGAACATCATTTAAATGGGTTCCAAATGGTATTCCTGGAGTAGAAACAAGACTGCCAATTTTATTTTCTGAAGGAGTAAGCAAAAATAAAATTAGCTTGGAAAGGTTTGTAGAGCTAACTTCTACAAACCCAGCCAAAATGTATGGTCTCTATCCTCAAAAGGGATCAATTAAAGTTGGATCTGATGCCGATATAACAATTTGGGACCCTAACAAAAGAAATAAAATTCAACAAACTAATCTAAGTCATGGCTCTGATTACACACCTTATGAAGGTTTAGATATTACTGGATGGCCAATACAAACTTGGCTAAGAGGAAATAAGATTTATGATCAGAATAAGTTCATAGTTAACAAAAATTTAGGGAAATATATTTCTAGAGATTTTTGTATGCTTTAAAATAAATAGGAAAAAAAATGAGTACAAACGATAAAAATCAAAATTTAACAAATCTAGCTTCTCCAAAAATTGGTACAAAAATAATTGAAGTTTCCGATGATTTCTTTGGTAAAGCTTCCCGAATGATAGATGATAAAGATCCAGTATTCATTGAAGATAAGTACGATGAACATGGAAAGTGGATGGATGGATGGGAGAGTAAAAGACGCAGAGATGGTGGGAATGATTGGGCCATAATTGAATTAGGGTCTCCAGGAATTATTTCTGAGGTAGATATTGATACAAGTTTTTTTACTGGAAACTTTCCTCCTTTTGCTTCAATTGAAGGTTTATATAGTGATCAAAAACCTAATGAAAACTCTGACTGGATTAAAATCCTATCCAAATCATCGTTAAAAGGAGATGCCAGTAATAAATTTAAAGTTCAGACAAAAACAAAAGTTAATTACATAAGATTACAAATTTATCCTGATGGAGGGGTAGCAAGATTCAGATTGTTTGGTGAAGTAAAACTTAATTGGGATTTGTATAATAATAATAAAAATAATCTAATTGAATTATCATCCCTAAAGTTAGGTGGTTCTATTGTTGCTTATAATAATGCTCATTATGGTGATGTATCTGCTCTCCTCTCAGATGGAAGGGGTAAAACAATGGGCGATGGTTGGGAAACAAGAAGAAGAAGAGAACCAGGCCATGACTGGATTATAATTAAATTAGCAACACAAGGTTTGATAAAAAGAATTGAAATAGATACGGCTCATTTTAAAGGAAATTATCCAGATCAAGCTTCCGTTCAAGTCTCATATTTTGATAAAGGAAACGATATAGAAGAAATTATCAATGACTCTGAGAACTGGAAATTCATCTTGAACAAATCAAAACTTCAACCAGACAATATTCATAATTACGAAATTGATAATAAGTCGACTGAAGGCATTACCCACGTTAGATTAAATATTTATCCTGATGGAGGAGTATCAAGATTTAGAATTTTTGGTTTGAAACTGTAAAATGAATAATATTTCAATCGAACAATTGGATATTAATATTTTTTCTAGATTTGGGCATATTATACAAAAGAAAAATGCTTTGGAATTGCGTTCTATCAATCAAGGCACTACCACTAGGTATCATAATATTTCTAAGCTAAATTTAGAAAGTAACAATGGAAATTCCAGTATTTCTGTCTTTTCTGGTTCTCCAAGAGATCTTCCAATAGAAATAAAAATAATGGAAAAACATCCAATAGCTTCACAAAGTTTTCTTCCAATTCAAGACTATGATTGGTTGATAGTCGTTTGTGAAGAAAAAAATGAATTACCAGATTTAAGTACTTTAAGATGTTTCCATGTAGATGGTGATACCGGCATTACATACAATAAAAATGTATGGCACCACCCTCTTTTAGTAAAGAAAAAACAAGATTTTTGGGTTGTTGATAGAATAAATGATCAAGAAAGCTCTTCTATCAATTTAAAAGAACATCATTTCAATAATAATGAGATTAGGTTCATTAATTTATAAACATAATAATCTTTTTGACGCGACTTTATGTTTTTCCAAGGATAAATTAAGATCAAATTTATTTAAATGACCATTTTGAGAAATTATCTCTCCATTACAAATTGTGTAGGCGGTTTCTATAGGTGAACATAATACCAAAGCAGCCAATGGATCACTCCAAGCTCCAGACATAGCGATTTTATTTAAGTCATAAATTGCAAAATCTGCAGCTTTTCCCACTGAAATCTGACCTATATCATTTCTATTTAGTACTTCTGCACCGCCCCTTGTTGCAGTATATAATGCTTCTCTTGGTGAAAATTTATTAGCACCTATGTTAACTCTTTGTAATAACATGGCTTGACGAGCTTCATTTAAAAGATGTCCACTATCATTTGAACTTGAGCCATCCACTCCTAATCCTACTTTAACACCTTTATCTATCCACGTTCTCAGTGGAGCTATTCCACTAGCCAGTCTCATATTTGAACAAGGGCAATGAGCAATACCAGTGCCTGTTCTAGAAAATAATTCAATTTCATCTTCATCTAATTTAACACAATGGGCATGCCACACATCATCCCCTACCCAACCTAATTCTTCGATATACTGACCCGGGGTCATACCAAAATTTTCTTTTGTATAAATAAGATCTTCATCATTTTCAGCCAAATGAGTATGCATGCTGACTGAATAACTACGAGCTAATTTAGCAGTCTCCTTCATTAAATCTTGACTAACGCTAAACGGAGAACAAGGCGCTAGACCTATTCTTAACATTGAAAATTTAGAAGGATCATGAAAATCTTCAACCACCCTCTGACAATCTTTTATAATAAAATCCTCTTTTTCAGTAAGAGTGTCTGGTGGAAGCCCACCCTTACTAACACCAATACTCATCGAGCCTCTAGTTGCGTGAAATCGACAACCGACCTCCCCTGCCGCTTCTATTTGATTTTCAAGCTTAGATCCATTTGGAAAAAGATATAGATGATCGCTAGAAGTAGTACACCCACTAATCACCATTTCAGACAATCCAATTAAAGTTGAAATATAGATGTCAGACGGTAAAATTTTATTCCAAATAGGATATAAGTTTGTGAGCCAACCAAATAATGATTCATTTTGAGAATCTCGGTAACAGCGTGTTAAATTTTGGAATAAATGGTGATGTGTATTTACTAAACCAGGTATGACGACCTTCTCGAATGCGTCAATAACAAATTCTGGATTATAATGGAAATTTGCAAGGTCCCCAATATCTACAATTTTGCCATCTTCACAATAAATAGATTTGTTAATAATCTCATTTCTATCATCGTCCATAGTCGCAATGACACTTGCATTTTTAATTAATAAACTTGACATCTTCACACAAAAAAAATTACACCGCTTATAAGCGGTGTAATGTATCAATATTTAATAAACTTTTAAATGCTTATTTAATCTTCTTCTGGAAGCATCAAATTCAGAACAACAGCTAAGAAAGCGGCTGGTAATAAACCAGATGTCATTAACATCTGAATCTCAGTACCCAATCCTGAAACAGAAGCTGGAACTTTTTGCAAGCCAAATCCAATAGAGAGTGATATAGCAAAAATCATCATATTTCTTCTATTCCAATTAACGCTACTTAGCATATTGATACCTGCAGATGCGACCATTCCAAACATGACAATCACACCACCACCTAAAACTGCTATTGGCATAGATGATACTATGGCTCCTATTTTTGGAACCAAGCCACAAAGAACAAGAAAAATTGCTGCTATCGTAACCACTGATCTACTCATAACGCCAGTCATAGAAATTAATCCAACATTTTGACTAAAGCTGGTATTTGGAAGACCTCCAAAAACACCTGCAACTGCAGTTCCAACACCGTCTGCATAGGTACCACCTTGTATTTCTTTATCTGTGGCTTCTCGGTTAGCACCACCTTTTGCTATACCAGAAATATCTCCAACAGTTTCAATCGCACTCACAATTGACATTAGACACATAGCTATAATAACTGTTAAATTTATATCAAACCCATATTTGAATGGCTCTGGCAAAGCAAACCAAGCTGCTTTTTCTACTCCAGAAAAATTTACACTTCCCATAAAAATAGCAACTACATAAGCAGCTATCATTCCTAATAACACAGAAGAGCTTGAAATAATTCCCTTAGTCCAAAATTTTAACCAGAAAGCTACAATAATAACAATCAGTGCAAGGCTCCAATTACCCATGCCACCCCATGTTGGTTTAGACATGTTAAAATCACCGGCGCCTCCTGCGGCGTATTGAATACCAACTGGAATTAAATAGATACCAATTGCCAGGATTATTATTCCTGAAACTAATGGTGGGAACCAATGGCGAATTTTACCAATAAAAGATCCTAAGAATGCGTGAAAAATACCACCAATAACAATTCCTCCAAATAACGTACCCATTCCCATTTTTGCTGCCCCTATCATAACAGGAACAAAAGCAAAACTAGTGCCTTGCATTACTGGAAGTCTAGCTCCAATTGGACCTAATCCAATTGTTTGCATTAATGTGGCTATGCCGGCAAATAACATAGACATCTGAATTAAAAAAACTGTATCAGCACTGCCAAATGCAAAACCTGCAACTCCTGCAATAATAATTGAAGGTGTAACATTACTTACAAACATTGCTAAAACATGTTGCAATCCAAGTATCAATCCCACTTGTAAAGGTGGGACATAATCTGGATTTTTTAAGTCTTCTTGAGAAACGTTTTCTAAGGCACTCATAAATACCTCCCCTAAATGTTGTTTAACTTTGAAAGAAAATCACAAGATATAGATAAAAACAACAATAATGTACTTAACTTGTTAATACCTCAATACTCGTAAAATCTCAGAAGGGGTCGCCGGAGAATTTAGCATTTCAGGTTTTGATCCTTCCGAAGAAGCTTTTATTGCTTCTTTCAGAGCTAAAAAATGAGAAATTGCAAGTAATAGAGGTGGTTCACCAACTGCTTTGGATCTAAAAATTGTTTTTTCCTCATTATCTGCATTTTCTAATAATTTTACTTTAAAAGCTTTAGGTATATCTCTACTTCCAGGTAATTTGTATGTGGATGGCCCAGTTGTTAATAATTTTCCTTCTTGAGAAAAACATAATTCTTCACATGTCAACCATCCAAGACCTTGAATAAACCCACCTTCTATTTGACCTATATCAATATTCTCATTCAAAGAATTTCCACAATCTTGAACAATATCGGCCCTTAAGATTCTACTCTCACCTGTATTAATATCTAACAAAGCTTCAGAAACTGCTGCCCCCCAAGTAAAATAAAAGTAAGGATGCCCTTTAAGCTTATTTTGATCCCAAAAAATTTTTGGGGTTTTATAATAACCAGTTGACGATAAAGAGATACGGCTTTCCCAACAAGAAAATGCTAACTCTGAAAAAGATAAACTTTTATTGCCACAAATGATCCTTCCATCGTTAAAAACAATATTTTTTTTGTTTTTTTTAAATAATTTTGCAGCATGATCAATCATTCTGTTTTTTATAATATTTGAAGCATTCCATGCTGCCATTCCATTCAAATCCGAGCCGGATGATGCTGCCGTTGCTGATGTGTTTGGAACTTCTGCTGTATTAGTTGATGTAATATGAATCTGTTCAACCGGAACCTTGAAGCATTCAGCTACAACTTGGGCAACTTTAATAAATAACCCTTGCCCCATCTCAGTTCCACCATGATTTAACCTTATTGATCCGTCAGAATAAATATGGACGAGAGCCCCACCTTGATTTAAAGATGGTTTGTTAAACGAAATACCAAATTTTGCAGGCATTAAAGCTATACCTTTTCTGAAAGGTAAATTATTTATTTTTTGATTTAGGTTAAATTGTTTTATATCTCTTATTCTTTTTTTATAATCACTTAATTTATATATTTCACTTAAAACCTTTTCAATTCTTGGGTTTTTTACAATTTGACCATAAGGTGTTTTAAGACCATTTAATCTAGAATAATAATTGATTTCACGAATTTCATCTACTGGCTTATTTAAATATTGACTAACTGAAAAGAGTATATTTTCAATAGTTAACATTCCCTGTGGGCCTCCAAACCCCCTAAAAGCAGTATTTGAAACAGTATTGGTTTTACACACATAACCAACAGCTTTTAGTGATTTTATAAAATAACAGTTATCAAGATGAGTTAGAGCTCTTGTCATTACAGGTCCTGATAAATCTAAAACATTACCACCATTACTTAAAAGTTTTATATCCAACGCCAAAATCTTACCAGCAGCTGTAAAGCCTATATTGTAATATACTTTAAAGTTGTGCCTTTTCCCTGATGCAGTCATATCGTGATCTCTATTCAGACGAATTTTTACAGGTCTCAGAGTTATGTGAGCGCCTAAAGCGGACATTGCTGCAAAAATAGTTGCCTGGCTCTCTTTCCCACCAAATCCACCTCCTAACCTTCTAACTTTACTATCAATTTTTGCTGATGGTATATTTAAGACCTTTCCAACACCATGTTGAACCTCAGTAGGGTGTTGGGTACTTGACCACACGACATATTCTTCATTCTCGCCAGGGAGGGTCATAGCAACATGAGTTTCTAGATAAAAATGATCTTGACCACCAATTTCAAAATCACCAGATAATTTATAATTTGATTTTGCCATATCGCTTTCAACATTCCCTTTTTCTAAAATCATTGGATTTTCTAAAAAGGATTTTTGTTTAAAAGCATCATCTAAATTAAGAATTGGTTTAGTAGTTATTTCAGTCTCGATTTCAACTAAACTAGTTGCGTAAATAGCTTCTTGATGTGTTTCAGCCAAAACAATACCAATTGGTTGTCCTAAATATGAAATATAATCGTCCGCTAAAACAGGTTCCCCATTCTTTATCGGGCCAATTTCATTCTCACCAGGAATGTCTTTAGCTGTTATTACTTTAGTAAAGAAAGGCAAATTATTTAGTTTATCAGAATTAATATTTATTATTTTTCCACATGCAATTTTTGATAAAATAGGTGCTGCATGCAATAGGTTTTCTTGTTCAGGCATGTCGTCTATATATACAGCCTGACCAGTGGAATGTCTTAAAGAGGAATCGTGAATGGGAATTTTATTAAAATTATTCATTCTAAAAATCCATTATTGATAGACTGTTCTTATTTTGTATCAAACAAGTTTGTAATCTTCTAAATAATCCCTTGATTGCCTCTAATCTGTAATGACTTGAGCCTCTTAAGTCAGAAATTGGTTGGATATATTGTTCTAAATTATCAATTGCAAATCGAATTGCATCATCTATTTTTTTTTCAAGCATTTGTTTACTTAAATTATCTAACATCTTTGGTATAGCTGCAACACCCCCAGCAGCTAAATGCAATTCTTTTATAATATTTTTGTGTGTTTGAATATTTATGGCTAAAGAAACAGTCGATATATCTTGGTCATATCGTTTTGAGAGTTTCCAAGAAAAAATTTTATTTTTTTTGTTAGCAAAAGGTATTTCAACAGATGAAATTATTTCATCTTTTTGTAAGACATTCTTTCGGTAACCTTTGAAAAAGTTTTTTATGTTAATTTTTTTAGAACCGTTTCTTCCAAACACGTTTAAATCCGAATTTAAAACTAGCAATATTGGTGCAATATCTCCAATAGGACTAGACGTGCATAAATTTCCTCCAACTGTTCCTTGATTTCTAATTTGAGGTGACCCAAACCTTTGAAGAATTTCTACAAGCTCTGGCATTTTTAACCTAACAGCTTCAAGAAAACTCTCAATTGTAACTCCACCTCCAAGTACTATTTTTTCTTTAAAATGCTTAATGGTGTTTAACTCTGTAATGGAATCTAAACATATAATCTTATCTTCTTTTTGATTGATAATTGGTCTTTGAAGATTCAAATCTGTTCCACCCGCTAGAAATTGAAAACTCTTAATTTCATCGAGATATTTTTTAAGTTCCTTTAAATTAGATGGTTTTAAATAAGTTACATTTCCAAGAGTGATTTTCTTAATTTTATTGATGGATTGACTGTTATTTTGGGTAATTCTATTCTTAGCTACTGACTTTATAGCTTTTATAATGGGCGAGTAACCTGTACACCTGCACAAATTACCAGAGATTGCATCATTGATTGTTTCATCTGTTATTTTTTTATTAGAATTAAGTAAGCTGATACCTGACATTATGAAACCTGGAGTACAGTACCCACATTGAGAAGCATGTTCATTTGTAAAGGCAATTTGCAAAGGATGTGGGTTTTTAACACAACCAACACCCTCTATTGTAGTTACACTCCTGCCCATTACTTGACCTAATCTAATTAAGCATGAATTTATAGGTCTTGAACTACCACTTCCATTTTCATCTATGATTACTGAACAAGCGCCACAGTCACCTTCTGCACAACCTTCCTTGGTTCCTGTCATCCTATGATGATTTCTTAACCAATCCAATAAAGTTATGTCATGGTGGACATTATTTACTTCAACTTTTTTACTATTTACAAAAATAGTATTTTTTAAATCAGCCAAGGACAGTTTCCTCACATACAAAATTAAGTATATGATTATAACTGCCAAATTTTAAAAAAATCAATCAAAGATAGTTTAATTATTTAACTGCTTTTTCAAATCTTTCTAAATCATTTACATTTAACTTTTGTGCAGTACTTTTAATGTTTTCCCATACCAAAGGAGCTACAGGAAGTCCATTTGCAAGCCTGTCATTATTAGTAGATATTTCTTTATCGCCTGGAATAAGAACTTTGCTATTTTTGTCAGAAGGTGGAGACTCCCTTACAAAATCTGCATATGATTGAACTTCTTTGCTGAAATAATCCAAATCAACCATTTTTTCGACAGTTATATAAAGAGATAGCATACCGTTAGCAAACTTTCTTCTTTCTTTATCATCAATACCCGCTGAAACTCCTGATCCAGTTAAAGCTCCTCCAAGCATCTCCATCATAAAGTTAATGCCAGAGCCTTTATGAAGTCCAAAAGCTGTTATAGCACCTGTTCCTTTTTCTGGATCTGGAACCTCATCATCTGTAATTTTACCATACATTGCTTCAGGGTTTATAGTAAGGTTACCCGAACTATCAATAAGGGCTCCGTCAGGAAGTTTTTTTCCACCTTTTTGTGCAACCATAACTTTTCCTTCAGCGACCGTAGACGTAGCCATATCTAGCACAATATGTTCCTTACCTTTAACAGGTATTCCAATAGCTAATGGTGAAGTGCTACCTCTTCTATCACTGCCACCAAAAGGAGCAACTAATAAACTTCCACGAACATTTACAAAATGAAAAGAAATTAGCCCTGCATCAGCAGCTCTTTCGGCCCAATCTCCAATTCTACCCAAGTGGCCAGAGTTTCTTAACCCGACAACTGAAACGCCAAATTTTTTTGCTCTTGATATTCCCTCATCAACTGCATGTTCTCCCGCAACTTGACCAAATCCTTGTTTGGCATCTAAACAAGCCATTGCTCCTGCATCAACTACAACATCTGGTTTTAAGTTTGGAAAGACCCATCCTCTTTCCATCCATTCCACGTAACGAGGTACTCTAGCAATCCCATGACTGTCGTGTCCTTTTAGATTAGATCCACACAATCTTTCTGCAATTGTCTTTGCCTCATAATCACTACAAGATTTTGCTTGAAAAATTTCTGTGATTAACTCAACTGCGTAATTAACGTCTACTCTTATTTCAGAGTTATTTTTTTCAGACAATTTATCCCCCTGCTAAAAAAAATTTATTATAATAATTTGCTTATATTTTATTTAATATATTAACAAAAATTAAACTACTAAGAAATTATCTTTTAGAGTTGTTTCCTTAATAAAAATATTTTGTAAAATTCAAATTTCTTTATTTCAGAAATTCA
>ERZ651776.2614-NODE-2614-length-19194-cov-4.039075_pt1 | contig 19194 bp, 18 predicted proteins | sample MGYA00514761_ERZ651776 | MGnify/ENA metagenome assembly ERZ651776 | reverse complement strand
CGGAGGAGAGGCACTTCCGACCGCGGCAGGAGAGAGGAGACTGTGAAGGTCCCAGAGAAGGCGGGAGTCACCAGAAGATCAGAGGAGGCACTGCACAAGATGACACAGGGGAGGAAGAGGAGGAAAAGGAGAGAGGGAGAGGGCATGGGAAATAAAGAAATATGCCCCAAGACATGTATGGGTCGGCCAGCACGTCGTATCGATGGTGTCGGCATATATATACACGCTCAAGCAGGAGGAGAACTGCCGCGGTGGTGATTGAGGGCGGTTGAACTGTTCTGAGGTGCTTCGGGTCGTGTTCTGGGTTTAGAAAAGAAATGCCTGCGATTGCGTGGCGGTATTGGGAATGGTTGGATGCTTAGGGAAGACTGCAAATTCTTACCTTGAACAGAGGAGATGGTGTCCTTATTTTTAATTTTTAGACTTACTTTTAGACTTTTAGACTTTTTTTTTACGACGGTGGAAACAACCAGGATATTTTTTGAAAAAATTAATATTGTAAAAAAAAGCACATTTTTTTTTTCCCAAGCAGGGACAAATCCTGTTTTTTGCAATGTGTTGCCGGTCACCGCTGTAGTGAGGTGTGCTGATCTTGGACGTAAAAGGCCTGCCACAAATCCTTCCTTCCCTCTCTGTCCTGCCTTTCCCCTTTTCTCGTCGTACCCTGCGCCTGCGACAGAATGGAGGACATTGAAGAAATTCTCGCGGCAAGTGATAGTGGCTCTGATTCTGAGTTTGTCTATACCCCGAATGAACTCACAGCAATTTTGGCAGACAGTGATTCTTATGACAATGACAATGACAATGACAATGACAATGACAGTGAGGAGGCTGTTTTGGATCCTAAAATTCTCCCTTCATCCACATCCACAATGCACTATACACCCGTCGTACCTACCTCCCTTGCGGCTCTGGGATCCGCAGTGCACAGCTCCGATGATTGGGTTACACTACAAGAAATTTTGGATGAGACGGAGGATGGAGATGGTGATGAGGACCCAATCAGCAAGGCATTAGTCGACTCTCTTTTAAATGAGAATGGTGTTGACGATGGTCATTTTAATGACGACATCGTCAATGACGGAGGGATTGACATGTACAGTCAGGGTTTCCTTTACGAAGTCCCAATTCCTGTCAAGAAGAAAAAAACACCCCGGCAACAACAACAACGACAACAGCAGCAGCAGCAGAAGAACCACCATCACAATCAGCACGAACAAAATCACAAGGTTGATGACGATACCCCGAATTCGGAGGAATTTTATGAGACGTATCACGATCTCACGAGCGATAGCTTTGCGCTGGATAATACTCATCATGACAGTGAGAAAAAATCCTCTGAAAAAGAAATGTGTCCTCCTGCTCCGGAACAATTACCGTCCGATATCGCATCATCGTCGTCATTTTCTCCTACAATCGTTCAACCTTCTTCTACTGAGCTTACCACTCCCTCAATATCTCCGATAACAGTTGCCGAGAAGAATGAAAAACGAATGCTAGGCGCTGGAACAAGAGAAATCGTTGCTCCATTGGCTGTGAAGAGGAAGATGCGTCCAAACCTGCTCCTTCCTACTAGGAGTCGGAGTAGGTCTTCATCTTCTAACGAGCTTGATTTTAACTCCACTGCTACTACAACAACAACTACTACTACTACTACTGGTTCTTCCGACTCCTCTGTCCCCTCCCAACACGAGATTGAAAAACTTGAAAACCTTGGTGTTGCGAAAGTCGAGCGTAAACCGGCAATCTCGCGACAGCTAGAGAAGAATTCGGGTATGTCCGAGGTCGGTGCGGGGATGCCAACGAGTGTAACGGTGTCGTCTAAATTTATTTGCGTTGGAACTGAGCTTGGCGTGGTCATGGTTTTCGATCACTTCCAGTCCCTTCAGTGTATGCTGAGGCTTCCTCCCCGGCAGAGCAGTTCTACGCCGAATAAAAATAATAAGAACAGCAGGGATCACCACCACCTACAAGTAACCTCGATAGACATTCTTGATGACTATCTCATATCGGCTTACAGCGACGGATCTCTTGTACTGTTCGACTGCCTGAAGGGAAACCCCCTGAAGCAGATTCAAGATTGTCACCCGACTGCCATCACCTCTGTCAATTTTATTCACGAGACTGATACCGTCGTTGTCACTGTCGATGGCAAGGGTCTAGTGAACATGATAACCTTTAGCAAGACTCTATGGAACTCGTTTACCGTAGAATCTGAGTGTTTGCTAGACGGGTCCGCTGGGATCGTTCCCGCCATGAGTGTCTTACGACCTATTCCGAATACTCCACCATCTGCCGTTCGTCTGATTGCACTCTCATCGGAAAAGTCAAGTTTCTGCGTCGGTGTTACGCCCGCTGTAAAGGTGCTTCACAAATGGGCTAAGCCAGCTAATTACGATGTGGTCGGTTCGTTGGTTGGCGAAACGGTCGTGGATGAAAGTGTCCCTTGTCTTGCATGGGGAAGGTCGTTAATTCAAAACGGTGGAAGGGATGCGATTCCTGTTTTGGCAAGGGGCTGGGGCAAGTGTGTGCAGGTAAGAAAAAAAGCATGCGATGGTATAAAGAGTTGAATTCGCCCGATTCTTTTTTACTGCCTCTAATGATGAATGCTTTTCTCGCACTCCACACACACACACAAAAAACTCCGACACATTATCCCCCCCCCCTGCCCCCCCTGCTCCCCCCAGCTCCTGACTGCAAATTACCCTGATAATGGTGCTGCGGCGGACGAGGCTCCCGCATTCGGAGCACACGAAGAATTTACGACCCCGCTGGTCGTCATGTCCGTTCAGTGGGTGACCGACCGTACCCTCGGATACCTTACCGTGGATCACCGTTTTTCGATTGTCGATACTGTGACCATGACTCTCGTCGACCGTATATCCATCCAGAATGTCGTTGCCTCCTATCAAAATAGTATAATTTCGATACCCAACGGAGGATGCTTGTTTGTGCTTTCGAAAACCTCCCTAGATCAAATTTCTTTGCGTGGTTGGGACGAGAGAATCTCGAATCTAGCTGATTCAGGGCAGTGGCTTGAAGCTCTCTCGCTTGCCCTAGATTTTCATTCCTCGGAGACGGCGACTTTGAGCAAGATGCGAACACCTTCGGCTGAAGGAGAACTTCCCACCTTGCATCCGGCATACAACAGTGCAAGCAGGAGCAACACTGAGAAAAAAATCGCTAATTACCTCATCAGATACCTTCACATTGCCTTTGATAACGCGCCAAAGGATTCGGGTACTTTTGAGAGCCATTTTGAGATGCTTACTGGTGTCGCTATCGACTACTGCATCATGATCGGCCGTCTCGACCTCCTATATTCCGACGAAGTTTTTGGCCGCTTTGTGAGAGCCGGATGCGCTCCGATTTTTGTTGATCTACTTGCCCCCTTTGTTATGCGCGACCGCCTCACCTACATCGCGCCCGAGGCGATGGGCGCTTTTGTGGATCACTGCCACCACTCGGGGGCATTAAGCCGATTTGAGTGCTGCCTCCTTCATCTCAATGTCAAAATTCTTGATTTTGACTCTGTGATTAAGTTATTGAAGCGAAATCACATGTTCTCTGCACTTTTTCACGTGTACAACCGCGGTCTTGGTGACTACGTCGCCCCCTTGGAGATTATCTTGGAGCACATCTTTGACATTGCGGAGAAATTTGAAGTGCAGCGAGATCGTTCTGATGGCCGCATCACGAATTTGTTCGAAAAACTCGGTTACAAGGCATTGTTATACCTTCGGAGTTGCAGGTAAGGACAGGTCAGATATATGACGTGCGTACGTTCATAACAAACATTTAAACCCCCACCAAATCTAATCAACGCCGTGCCTTGTGTGTAGTATTGGGCGATCCTTTCCGATAGACGATGCTCTGGTATCCGCAAATATTGCAAATCTTCACGACCAGCTGATTCAATTTCTATCCTCTTCCTCCTGGTCTCCGTCGCGTCGAAATGTAAGCGATGACATGTCCTACTGGAGAGCCCAGTCATTCCCTTACATGAGGATTTTCTTGGTTATCGACACGAAGCTGACTCTCACATACCTTCGGGACATGATCGACGCGATGGATCTATCTGCCGACGATCGGCTGGATCTTTTGATTATCGATAGCCTGACCTCAATTATCGTCGACGACGAGTTTTTCGCCACAATGACGCCCCCTCCAGCAAAATTTCTCTTTTGCCAGTTCCTGAGCGACTTAATTATGAGGTGCGTTGACGAGTAGATTTTCTAGCATCTTGCCAAATTTCTTCCCGAACACCCTAACCCTGACACCACCCTCAACAACCAATACAACACTAAAAACACCACCTTCAACATACCCTACCCCCCCCTTAAAATTAATTTCGCAGCAATGGCCTTGTCACAAATCCGAAATTGTCGCACTTTGTCATTGAAACGACCGTCAAGATGAACGAGGGAGTCGTCGGAGGAGATGGTGGGAGTAAGGCAGTGGTTGGCTTTCTTGAGCGACTTCCTCCCAGTGCTTACGATCGAGATTATTTAATTAAAATCCTCGCCGAGCCTAAGCTTTACCGCCCGATGCTGATACTTCATCAGTTAGGATGCTTCGTCTCCGATGGGAAACAGGGTTTCGGCCACTTCAGGCTGGCAGTTGAATGTTATTTCAAAATTGGCACGGCTGAGATGACGGCAATATTTTCCTTCATCCGAAACGAGATGCAGCACAAAATGGCGCAGCAGCTGCGAGACGATAGCATCATTGAGAAAATGCGATTGGTTATCCACGAAAACCTGGTCGATTTAATATCCATCGGTGCTCAGGAGACGGTCTCTTTGTTGACAGAAATCGGGTCGGATTGTCGGTCAGTATTGGATATGCTCATTCAGACAACGCTAGGAACAGAGAAAGAATGTTTCTTGTTTGAATACATGGCGGCGAGCCAATATTTGTCGCAGTCGCGGCTAAATTCTTCTCAGTATCAGTCGCCGGATGAGTCCGGCGCCGCCGTCGATAGTGCTGCCTCAGGCCTCGGCACGCAGATTAGTGACAGTGACAGTGGCAACCTGAATGAAGATGAGAGAGTGCTCTTTGTTAAACTCCAGGCAAAGCACAAACCAAGGGGTCTGTACAATTACCTTCGTCAGAGCGCTGATTTTGGCGAGCGCACGGAGGAGTGCTTGAGAGTCTCTAGGGAGTACAATATTGCCGATGCATCTTCGCTGCTCTTGGAGCGCCAGGGTAAGGTTGGGGATGCCCTCCGCCTGATTCTCAAATCATTTGAGGAGTCGCTAGTCAACCTCAAATTGGCGACGAGGCAAGGACAAGATGGCGACCGAGCAATAGCTATGCAAATATTGAATGTTGGGCTAGAGCTGTGTAAGAGAAATACAGTGGGCAAGGGGGACAATGAGGAGGACGACGAGACCCTTGGAGTTGAATCATACTATCTCTACTTCTCTGTGCTGGACCGCATCATGAAAACGAAGCACTTTCTCCGTTTGGACCGAGAAAACGATTATCATCAAAGAATCCTGGAGAATATTATTGCGGGACTGTTTGAGCATCTAATGCAGACTCTCGTTGACAACATTCCCTTGCATATCATCATCAAAAAAATCACTCAAGATCACTCTTTGAAGGATCTTCGTGAATTCCGTGAGATAATTATCAGCATATTTGGTTTGTTCAGCTTCGAGGTTAAGTTGTGTGAGAACAGCGAGAGAGTCTGCCAATCGGATTTGAGGTACTTGACTCGCAGAAAGCGCGAGCTGAAGATCAGAGGAATGCCGGCTGTGCCCACACCATGGCCGGTGCTGACCCCAGCATCAACTACAAAATCAAAGTTGAGGAAAAAGAGGCCAAGGGCAGTGTGTTACGCGGGAACGGGGGCAAGAAGGGCCTCAATGCGAGGTTACAAGGGGGGGGATACGATCGCGCATGCAGCCGGTGCCGGTGCCGGTGCCGGTGGGAGGGTAGTAATTGGGGCCTTGAAGGAAGCCCAGTACACAGGACAAATATATTAGTGAAGTAGCTGAACGGAATGGTGTTTAGTTTATGATGTTGCTACTGGCTTCAATTGACTTAGATAAGCCGCGCAAAGGCCTCTCTCCTCTGGCATAATTATCTTTTGCTTATCATTCACAAGAGAAAAGCGAGAACGGAGTTGGTTATCGAATAAATCCAGCACGGGGTACTTATGACGACCCTCCTTCGAGTAATGATGCGAAAAGCTACACTTTGCGAAGTGGATAACAATACAGTCGGAAAGAATTAAACAACTGACGTCGTTCTGAAAACTGCATGTTATTTAAGGTTTGTTTTCTTTTCGACGCTGCTCTCGCTGCTCCTTCACCTCCAGCATGATACTTCATCTATTTGCTGTCACAACGATAACTGATATTCTTTGTTTCGTCATTATCCTTCCCCGATAGTTGCATCAAGCTGGACCATCGATGAACAAATAAAATTGAAGAGTTACTTTAAATCACAAAAGAAGTCGACACATTCAGGATGCCCTCTCATGCAAGCCAGCAGTATTGCTTCTACTACCTTCAGGGACAACCGGGCGAGTCACCTAAATCTCCTAATGCATTTCCCCTCCCGGATAATCCCAGTAACACGCAGCTCACACTACATGATGTCACCTCCCACTTTCCACTTCGTAATGGGGGGGGGGAGTACCACTGGAGATTTCGAGAGACCCATCCAGAACATGGTTATTGGTGGCGGGAAGTAAGTCATCCTAGTGCCCCTTTGCCACTTTTCCAAGGAATAGTATTCGCGAAAATCTTGAGGACAGATAAGCTCCCGAATCTATCAAGCAGGAAGATTAGGATCACACAACAGGGGATGGAGAAGGTCATAAAAATGCGAAGTGTAAAGAATGGAGAGGTTGGTGCTCGAGGAGCAAGTCCTTCGAAGGTGTTCGATGACCAGAAGCGCCAACCACAACAACAACAACAACAACAACAACAACAACAACAACAACAACAACAACAACAACAACAACAACAGCAGCAGCAAGCAGCTGCTAAAGAAAAACGGGAACGTGAAGAATTTGCCCGTGCTGCCGCCCGCAAGCTAGAAGAGGAGCGCCGTCGCAACGAAACCCCTGCACAAAGGCTCCAGAGAGAGTATAAGGAGAAGGTGAGTTTGAAATCCGGATGTCACAAAAAAGTCCCCCCCCCCATCTAACCAAAAAATATAGGAATCGAAACAAAATCGAGTTTGGGACGAGGTCGATCAGCGTTGGGTCGTGAAGGAGCCAAAGCGAGTAATAAGGTCGCGTAGTATCAGTCCAAAACCTCCGCAGAGCAAAACACCTCCCGTGATTGACCTGATGGGGGACGGTTTCTCAAATAATGCAAGTGCAGTCGAAGATCTGAATAACCCTGACAGCGATGAGGTGGAATCAAGCGGACATGTAGGCATTACGTTAGACGAGAGTAACGCGGTCGGAAAATCGGAGGAAGTTGCGGCTGCAATTCGCTCTCGAGTCTCTGACATGAAATCGAAGCAGGCCGAGGCTGTTGAAAATCTGAGGAAGCAGGAGCAACAGGTGAGCGCCCACACGAGACAAGAGAGAGGTGGCATTACCCCGTTGGTAGATGTGTTTTCCCTTGGCGAGCTCGACCTTGTGTCGAAAGAGATCGCGGATGTTCTTAATTCGGTACTTGATCATCGTTAGGCGCTCAAGACTCAATCCCCAGGCTATGATATGACCCTAACGTTAACGTTAACGTTAACGTTGGAGGGCAATCAAATCAACACTAACCCCATCCATGGCTGACTTCTCTATCGTCTTCGTTCGTAGAAAATTCAAGACGCCAGCGACATTGATTCTGTGAGGGTTCGGCTTGAACCGAAGTTGAAAGAGTGGGCTGAAGAGTTTGGAAAGAAGAGGGCGATTAGGGCTTTGTTGAGCTCACTTGACAAGGTCCTTTGGGAGGACAGCGGCTGGAAGCCCGTGAATCTTGGCGATATTCTTGATGCTGATAAATGCAAAAAGGTCTATAAGAGGGCAACACTGAAGGTACACCCAGACAAGACAATGAAGATGGACCCTCAAAAGCGGTTTATTGCCACTCGAGTTTTCGATGCCCTTAGCCAGGCCATGAGTGAGGCCAATTTATAGGATATATACCCTAGTAAAAAAGAAGAAATAAAACAACACCATGTGGCTGTCGAGTTGGTCTGGAACCCTTTCAATGCAAAGCAAATTTTTCACTTCTTCTTGCTATTCTTCTTATTTAGCTGTTTCAGCGTCTTCGTGGCGCTTAGCAGTTCTTTGTCAGCCTTCTGAGCGGAAACAAACCTGGTGAACAAATCGACCATCACCGTGGTTACGGCAGCCTTGAGGTCTCCTGGGTGAAGCTTTCCGCTCTCGAAATCACGTTTAATATCACCGACGCTGTTATAGTCGATGTTCCCACCATTCTCTTCGGACCTCTGAATGCACAATTTCCCCTGCCCAAATTTCAGAGCGAAAAAATCGGCCAAATCGATGACAGGACAAAACTTGACATTACCGGGCTCGGCGAAAGCCTTTTTGATCTTAGCCTTGCCGTGAACTTTTGGGTCGTCAAGCAGGTAATAGCGCGCATTCTCTGTCGCATGAGCCTCGTCTGACAAATCTTGTAGAGTCAGATCATTGCTCGAAGATGCAGGAATCAACACTGGCGTCTCTAGGGGTATGTTCGCCTCTGAGTAGTACCTTCCCACTAGGTTGGCCTCGATTTTGCCAGCCCACCGACCGTCCTCCGCGAAGCCTATCGACCGCGGCGACATCGCAATTGCATCTGCAACCCTCATCAATCTTGCTATTACTCCCCCTACGGCATCACTGTCATCGAATCCCTCCTGAGTGACAGCGAGAGGGAAGTGCCTGCCAGCGTTGATGACGCTAATCCAGTAATTGGAGGGATCTTTCAGAATCGCTTCGGACTGTTTGACAATTTTCACCGACTTCATAAATTCTGGGGCGATCGCCACCAGGGCAGAGACAAGAACTTTGAAGCTAGCACTGACACCCTTGGTATCACTGAAGCACGCATTGACGACAGTGGCACTCCAATCGCTCAAGAACAGCACCACGGGGGAATTTGTATCACCGGACATGAGCTGGTTCAAGACATCTAGCGCTTGCCCAAGCGAGGGGTTCGGAACGGGGCTGCTCAAAAATACGATGTGACTCTTCGCCTGGACAATGCCGTGCTGGACGGCATCCAAGCGGCGGAACTGCCGCTCAATGGGGGCAGCCTCCTTCTTGTACTGGCGAACAAGGTCGAGAAGCTCCTTGGGCCTTCCCCGGGAGAAGTGGACCCGGACAGGCTCCAGCAGCTCGTTGACCGCGGCAATGAGTCCCTCCTTCAGATCACCTTCACTCAAAGTCCCCTTGACAAAGTTCGATCGGACGTCGGCGAAATTCGAAAAAGAATTGCCCCCTGCAGAGAAAGTGGCACCTGGAGGGCAGAAGATGATGTTTTCGACGTAGTCGAGACAAGGGTTCTTCAGGTCGTCCTCAACCAAGTGCATGCTTTCCTTACCCGCGTCCGCGTCCGCGTTACCCGCGTTCGTGTCATCAGAGGCCTCTGCCGTTCGGGGACAGTAGGCATTCTGAATCTTCCTCCGGACGTCCTCAGCAGTGTCCTCCATGAAAATGGCAGAGTCGGGATCGCTCTTGCTCATCTTCTCCTGGCCAGCCTTTAGGCCGTAAAGCATGTGGTGGCTCAAGATAACAGGCTTGAACTTCACTTTCGCCGCCTCGCAGTACTCCCTGGCGAGCATGTTAACTTTCCTCTGGTCGACCCCTAGCTGGCACACATCAGCCTTGAGGAAGAAGACGTCCGTGCACTGCATCAGAGGGTACAGGACTTGGGCAGAAGTTAAATTTCCCTCCAGCCTGCCCATAATCTGGCAGCATTTCTTGATCCTGCTGATTGTGAACCTCCTGGCAATGTCGATCATTTTTGGCCAGTAGGTCGCCGCGTTGTTGGTGATCTCGTCGGATGCCCACTTGAAAATCACCTTCTCGTCAGACATATCCATGCCAGCGGCGGTCCATACCTGTATGAGATACTCTCCAACAACCTAAGGGTTATAAAGTACGAGATTTTGCGAATTCGAGGGAGACAGGGAAGGGGAAGGGGAAGACAACACCCACCCAGTTAGCACACAGTTTTGTTGCTTGCTCGATCCGGTGCGACAAGTACGGTAACAGAAGAGCATTTCCTAAAGGCCAGTAATCTAATCGGCTACGCAAAAATGCCACGACACTCACCTTGATCTTCTCCAAGTCCCCTCCCATTTTATCATTCATGAGAGCAAACCAATCCGCCACCCAAAAGATGAAACGGCCTCCAGATGAGGTGCACTTGTTCACATTCATAGCCTTGAACACACCCTGTGCAATATGCATGCGACCAGATGGTTCGAAACCGTCGTAAAGGTTGAACTTTCCTGAATCGATCACAACCTATGATTATTATTGGGGTTCGTTTTGTTTCGTTTTTTGTTTCAGTTTTTTGTTTAGTTTTTACTTCTTTTTCGATTGCTTCTCAGTGGTTTTCTTTTGATGGATGGATCCATCCCATCCGTGAATTATTGATTTGTCCGACACTCACCTTCCGTTTGATCAGCGAACGTAGCTCGGCGTCAAGGATGCACTCTTCCCCGACAGATCTCACACGGGAATACAGAGAGTCAATCTGGGCCTTCATTTCCTCCGTTTCTTCCACCTCAACCGGCTTTGCAGAAGTATTTCCGCTCCCCCCCGAGGATGATTTCTTCTTTTTGCCCCCGGATGATATAGCCTGAGATGCGTCGGGTGCGGCTTTGGATGATTTGCCCTTGGAGGACCCCCCTTTGTCAGCATTTCCAGGTGCTGCTGTCGGTGCAGTCGGTGCGGGTGCAGGTCCAGCAGCTGGTCCGGAGAGAGCGGCACTCGTGCTCATCGCGATGGTGGAGAACTTCTCTGTTGCCTCGATGGTGAATTCACTCATTTTTTCGAAGGTACTGTGACTGGCACAAGAGTGCTCTGTCGAGAGGGGGAAGTCTAGGAGAAGGGGTTGGTATGAGCGTAATTGAGATCAGCGTCAAGATATTTATTGCCCTGGGGACAACTAAATACTACAGCTGCGGGAAAGGACCGTCGGCGCGGGAAAAAACGTCAAAAGACGAGAAAACAAAACTATCCTCACCGACCCCCAACCATAACGTAGTAGTGGAATATAAAGCCAAATCGTCCGCAATGAGCGACGATAAAACCAAGAACGCGCAGGTGGTCGAAAATGGTGCCGATGACGCCGAAAAAAAGGCGAAGAAGAAGGCCGAAAAGGTAGGTAACTCCTCGAGCCTTCGACCGATGAGATTTGTCCGGGGTCCGTGTGTGGATTATAGTCGTCGTCTGGGTGTTTTCTGTTCTCGGTGTTGCTTTGTTGGTGATTTTTGCGCTTTTGACAGAAAAGAACCAAGAGAAAAGGCTCTCTAGCTCCTGAAATTCAGTGCCACTTGTCCCCTTGCCCAAATTATTATTTTGTGCCTTTCCTGACACCCACAACTCACCCATATATAATTTTTAGGTCAACCGCCCTAGCAAGGAGGCGCACGAGTCTGCCCTAAATGAATTGAATGCAAAAGTTCAGACACTTGAATCTCGTAAAAATGCGATTACTGCCAAGATCGAAGCTCTTGATGCAATTCGTAAGAAGTCTGAGTTGGGGGAGGCAAGGTCGGCGTTTGCCAAGTTGAAGAACCAGAAGCAGGCCCTCGTTACGGAGAGGAAGGCGCTTTTTGACAGTGAGTATGCGCGTGCTTTTTTGCAAGCTTATTGAGCGGGGAGGGGGGGGGACATGTCAGGTCGTCCGAGGGTGAATTAATTGATACTAACCCTCAACATAATCAACGCAGGGCAAGATGCACTTAAGAGTGTGACCGACGGTCTGATCGCGGACCAGAAGGACAAAAAGAAGACCGTCAGGTACACCACTGTCGAGCAGATTGACGCGGCCATTGCTAAGCTCAGGAAACAGCAGGAAACCACCACCATGAGTTTGGGGGCTGAGAAAAATCTTGTCAAGGTGAGTGAAGTGAGCCAACAACCGGTCAGTCTGTCAAGTCACACGATGATTCGTGAAGGTGTAAGATGTCCCGTTTTAACGACTTCGTTTATACGATCGGCTTTCGTCTGAAGACTGATTTTGTGTTGTCGGTCGGTCGGCCAATTTCCAATGCTCGTCACTCTTTTCCTCTTCCTGTTTGTGTTGTGTCTCTTTGCTAACTTTGCCTCCCGCGTACGGTCGTCACAAAACCAAACAAACCCACAGGAAATTGAGGCGCTGTCTGCCTCTAAGAAGCTTGTCGCCCAGCTTGGCGCAAAGGAGGATGACATTGCTGCCTCGAAGGGTGCGACTTCTGACCTCAAGGGCCTCATTGCGGAGAAAAACACTGCCATCAATGAGATGAACAAGCTGCTTGATGCGCAGAAGGCTGTCATCACCACCTTGGGGGATAAGGAGAAGGGGACCACGAGCAAAATTCCGGATCTTATCGCGGAGCGTGACGTTTTGAGAAAGGAGATGAACGGCCACAGGAACACCATCAGGAAGCTACGTGACCAGTTTAAGAAGGACAACAACAAGTGGTACGAGGCCCAAAAAGAGGCCAGGGCTGAAAGGGAGCGACAGAAGGAGGAGGAGAACAAACAGCGCGAGGAGGAGAAGGCCGCCTGGCTGAAGAAGAAGGAGGAAGAGGAGCTTGCCAAGGTCCCTTACGAGGAGGAGATGGAGCTCTGTGCCTACCTGATGAACTACCTTCAAACAACCTTCTTGGATACCAAGGAGGAGAAGAAGGAGGAGGAAAAGGTTATGCCCCCCGCCGCGCCCGTCTCCGACGATCCGTTTGCGGGAATGACCGCGTCTAATAAGAAAAACGACGAGATCTTCTTGCAGATGGGAGCGGGAAAAGCCAATAAGAAGAAAAAGGGAGGCAAGAACAAGGTCAAGCTGGAGGCCAAGTGGTCCGTCAGCCCCGATACTTTCGAGCAGTTCGGCCTCCTCGACCTCGAGGCCCCCACTGCCTTGGACCAGGTTGAAGGTAGCATCAAGGCCCTTCAGGAGAAGAAGGAATGGTACACTACGCAGGAGAGAGGCGCTCACAAGACCGCCAGCGAGAAGCGCAGGGAAGCAGAGAAAAAGAACAAGAGTGTAAACGGAGCCGGGGGGGACAAGAAAAGCAAGGGATCCAAGACGTTCAATTTCAACGGCGATGACTTCGCGCCCCTTGGTGGCGGGGGTGGCACTACTGCGCCTGTGTCCGGAACAGGATGGGGGAAGTCGACCAACTAGGAGAGAGTAAAAATGAATTTATTTGAGGAGTTTTTGCTAAGATTGTTCGCTCGTTCATTCGTTCGTTCGTTCGTTCGTTCGTTCATTCGTCTCTCACAAATGTGCGCTGCGTTTTCACTTTTATTCTTGTGTGGGGGGGGGGTGTTTTCCCTTTATGTCTTCCTAGTATTCCGTCACCTCCTCGTCGCACCACCTGGCCTCCAGATCCACCTTAAACTCGGACATCTTGATACCAAAGTGGACCAGCACCTTGCATTGGTCCGCGCTGAGCTCATCCCCAGCCTTGCAAACCGTAAATTCGCCCCCCACAAGCGTAACCTTCCCGTTCTTCACCTGGACGGGCAGGTTCAACTTTCGAAATTGGTCCACCATACTGACGGGGTGGTTCTCCACCTGTGCGGCCGTCAATTGCACAGTCGTTGAAGCAGTGCTCCCGCTACGCGCAAAGTCCTCCTCTGAAAGGTTCGAAAAATAAGATACAACATCGGACTCGGGAGCGTCGGTCATCAAAAGCCCAACGCTGCCAGAGCACTTCTTTCCAAGTACCTTCAAATTGATCATGTACTCATCCTCTGGGCTCCTCCCCAGCGCAATCGCCATAAGTTTGTTCTTTCCCAAGAAAATTCGACCGTCTTTGAAGTCGAGACGAACCTTTTTGAAGTGATTTGAACGCATGTTGGAGTACGAAAAGAGGTAAACGGAGCTGTGGGCATCAATGGCAGAGCGGATGTCATCAATTACTGCCTGCTTGTGAGATCTGTCCTTCTTCTTCGTGTTGGTTAGAGACACTGAGTGTATAGAGAAGCGAGAGAGCGGGGTGTGAGAATGGTCGCTGTTTCAGGGAAGAAAGATTTCAAGGCTTTCCTCGGATTGCAAACTTGATTGTGGGATTGTGGGATTGTGGGATTGTGGGATTGTGGGATTGTGGGATTGTGGTCGAAGACCAACCAAACCAACGTTCAACACAGCTGTTAAGATTTTCTCCAATTAAAAGGGAACGTAGTGACTACCCCAATATGTCCTAAAGAAAGGTACTCGAGAGCCAAAAAAGGGGGAGAAATGACACAGTCCCACACAGCAACCAACTTTTCCCCAGAGGTTTTCACCACCCCAAATGGAATCGTAATGAGAAACTGACCTTTTGTCTCCCTTTTTGAGCGAGGCATGGTTGCAACGGTTGATAGTGATAGGATGTTTGCTGATGTTGAGATTATAAAATAAATTAATTAAATGGGTGAATAGAGTTTTGTTGGTGGTGAAGAAGCTCGAAAGCCCTGAATTCCACCGTGTTCTCTGACAGCTGAAATCGGACGCATTTAGTCATTTTTTGCACAGGCTCCTTGTCTGGTAAAAGTACTGCCGTCACCTTCTGTTCTGGACTGAAACGAAAGAAAGCGCTGACTGCATTGTATATTTCTGATTACTCCTCAACCCTCCAAAACAAAACCCAGGCCGCCCGTGTGTGCTGAAACTTCCCAGAGGCCGGCACCCGATCGAATCGATTGTTCTAATACGACCCTGAAATTGCACTTGCGATGAATCCCATCAGCACGAAAAAGAAAAGACCGGAGAGCCCTTTGCAGGCTGGACACAATGAAAATGCCTTGCCTGATGATGACGATGGAGTTCACCACACCGTCCGTCAACTAGTCTCTAAGCCACCCCACATACCATCGATGCGCGTAGAGATGCTCAATTCATTGCTATCTGTGAGCCTGCCGAAGGAGGTGGCGTTGGTGTGCTCTTCAAACGGCACCTTCTCTCCGAAGGAAACATTTTTGGCCCTTCTTACGCTGCCTGCATCATCTCCTGAGGAAGAGGCCGCCCTGGATTCTGCTCTGCGCCATTTTTCGTACAACAGCGTTGCGGAGTTAGTGGATGGCTTACGCGCTGGCGCTCGGAGCTGCGACAAAGGCAATAGAAGCCAAGATAAGGAACGTATACTGTTAGCTATAACGAGGAACTACAAAAACCTCCTGTCTAAATGTTTCTCTAATGATGCCCTATCGGAGGATACAGTACGCAGTTTGATGGCGATATGCTCGTCCATGCTATCTCGCTTTGCTGAAATGTTGTACTCTGTAATTGACGACGAGACGGCATCCATGTATTCTCCAAACTACCTCTGCCCAAAATTGTTGACTTTGTCGTACGACGAAGACAACATCAGCAGTGGCAACCAAAAGCAAAAAAAACACTCATTTAACAGTGCATTGAGCGTTATCGTTGCCAAGGGCGGGGTTACTCACGTCGTTAAGGCGATATTTACCCTCGCCATAAACGAGCAGAAAGCTTTAACCCTTTGTCAGACTGTCTGCCGGCAGGTGAATCAGATGGGAGACAGCAGCCGAATAATTGCCAGCATTTGCAGAAGTGTCATGAGCGACTATCGAATGAAGCGTTATCGTCGGGGCAGCGTGCATATTAGTAGAAGTGTCGTCGAAACTATCGTATCGACACTATTGAAAACATCGAAGAATGCATTGGCAGTCGTCGAAAAGCTCCTCCTCCAGCCGCCGCATCCAGCCGGTTCCCGTCGCCTCGCGAGCATCTTCATCTGCGCCGTCAAAGACTGCGAGGACTGGACCCGCAGAACGAAACCGATCGCCGTGCTGAACTCTTGTGTTTCACTTTGGAGCACGTCATCCTATTTGCAAACATCAGAGGAGAACTGGCAGATTTTTGTCGGGCGTGTACTCCTGGGGCTGCTCCCTACTGTTCAAGAAGTTGATAGGAGCGGGGGCGTTTGGCAAGACGTCTTGCAGAGTCTGATTGGAGGGGTGAGTAAGAGGCTTGGATGCGATGTTGTCAAGCTGAGGAGAAGCGGAATGCGGGTAGGAGAGGCCCTGGGGGAGATCATTGGAGAGGGGGGGGTGAAGTTTGAGGAGCTTCGAGAGGGGGAGGGATTAAGCGGAAGTGAAGATGATAGTAACAGCGACGGCAATGATAGTCAAGACGATGGAACGGGAGAAGGAGAGGACGCAGATGGGAAAGGGGGACGGGCGGCGGATAACGAAAAACGAAAACAGGCAAAAAACCCAAAATCATCGTCGCCTTACTCCCTGGAAGACGACGAAAGCGACCTCAAGACTGTCCAGCGTCCGACGTATCTCTCCTCGACGATACCTTTACTCCGTGCCGCCGAGTCCGACCCGAACGCCCTTTCCAAACTCGAGACGGCACTGCGATCCCTACCGTCGATTGTCGCCAGCAGTCCCCCTGACATTGTTGACCTCGGCGTCGTGCTTTGCAATGAGATGGTGCATCTCGAGAACAAATTCAACACGGAGGATTTCGCGGAGAGGAGGGAAGAGGTCATTTTGGAGCTGTTGAAAGGCAGGGGGTCCGGGGATATTTTCGAGGTGAGTGAAAGACGAGGGAGAGGGAGCTAGCTGAGCGAGGAGGACATACAAACAAAGGGTACACCGCAATGCCGCTCAACGTAACGCTCACAACAAACTCCCTCTGCTCCGCTCTGCTCTGCCCCACGCAATTGAATTGTAGTACCTCATAAAAACTGTATTCACGGGTGTGAGCTCTGGGAATCGCTATGAGCTTCTGCGCTTGATGATCAAGGGTTCCGAGTTGAAAAGTGGCTTGGATTTATCCGAAAAGAAGAATTCATCATCTGGCGAGGGTGGGGGGGCGCTGAAAAAAATAGCACCGGAGGATAGGTCCCGAGGGAAAGGGTCTATTGTCAAGAAGCGCACAGACGCGAATAATAAGACTGTGCGGTGGGGGAAGCTTGCTTTATATTCGAATGGATCCGGGGGGCAGGGCAAGGTAATAAAAAACGACTTCGGACCGATGGGCAAGAAGTTATTCTACCTCCTCCTCTCTCACTTCGTCAAGAGCCGGAGCGAGGCGTCAATCTGGCAGAGCAGTGATGCTGCGGGTCTAGTAGGCGCGGTCCTGAACGTCCTCTGCAGCTTCCTTCTCCACAGCCGGAACTTCGGCGGCGCGGATATGATGGCCAGGGACCTCTTCAGTGTCTCCTTTCAATTCTGCCATGATTTTTCAGACGACAGCGGTTCAAACGCCCTTCGCGAGGCGGTGCTGTACGCAACGATGGTGGCTTTCGACAACATGACGGGGTATGACGTGTACCATATGAGCAGGGTTCATGGTGTCGAGGAATGGTGCAAGGTCGTTTTGAAGACGGATAAGAATGAGCAAGTCAGGGAGATGGCCAAGGCGGTGCGGAAATTTTGTAGGAATGCAAACTCCATGGTGCCGCTTTGCTGAGTAGTCGGGGGGAGTCGAACGATCGATCGATCATTCGAACGAACGAACGAACGAACGAACGAACGAACGAACGAACGAACGAACGTAGGAACGTAGTAGGAAACGTGGAGTATTACAACCTTAATGCGCGTAGATTTGTTTGTGTTGTGTGTGTGTGTGTGTGTTGCTTATGTGTTGTTGTTGCGTTGTTGTTATGTGTTGTTGCTGTGTTGTGTGGGTCTCCCAGAAGTAAACATTTTCTCTCCTCATTTTTTTTGTTTGCTGTTATATTTTTTTTGTCCCCCCCCCGTGGCGTTACAAAAGACTCCATCCTCGTGTCCGTCCGTCCGTCCGTCCTCGTGTCCGTCCGTCCGTCCGTCCTCGTGTCCGTCCGTCCGTCCGTCCTCGTGTCCGTCGTATATCCGTCCTCCTCGCCATCACTCCAAGTCCTCGTCCTTCCCCCCCTCCCCCTCATCATCATCATCATCATACTCCGCATAAATCTCCTCGCTCATCTTCCAAACCTGCAGTAGATTGTCATCGCTGACGCTCGCAATGGTCCAGTCGTCGTTCTTATTGAACGAAAAGTCGCTGACGCTCCCGGTATGTCCCCCGTGTATGAACAGCAGCTCCGGCGGTCCGTCCTCCGCGTCCTCCGGGTCCTGCTCCTGCCCGATCCTGCTGAGGTCCCAGACGTTGACGCGCCTGTCCGCGGATCCGGACGCGAGGACGGACTCGTTGAACGGCGCCCACCCGACGTTGAACACCTCGTCCTTGTGCCCCGCGAAGGAGTGCAGCTTGGCCTTCAGGTTCCGGAGGTCCCAGAGGCCCACCGTCGTGTCCTTGCTCCCCGTGGCCAGGAGGTGAGGGTTGTGCGGGTTGAAGGAGATGGAGTTGATGTCCGCGTCGTGGGCGGAGAGGTTGGAGTGGGCGGGGGAGGGCTTGCGGGTGTCCCAGAGGAGCATCGACGTGTCCCCCACGGAGCCAATCATGTATCGGTCCTTCTGGTGCCAGCAGACGTCCTCGATGCTACCCCCGTGACCCTTGAGCTTCTGCTTGGCGTCGATCGTCATGGCCTGGTTGTTGATGTCCCACGTGCACACGATGCCGTCCTCGCTCCCGCTGCAGAGGGTGCCCTCCTCGTGGGGGCTCCAGCTCAGGCCGTACCCCTCCTTCGTGTGCCCCGTGAGGCGGTGCTGGGGGGAGAAGAAGGAATTGTCCTTGGGGACCGACGGGTGCTTGGAGATGTCAAAGATGTAAACCTCGTTGGAGGGGGACTTTGTCGCGACGACGAACGAGTTTTGGGGCATGTAGCGGGCCCTGTGGTGTAGTTGGTGGTTGGTGGTTGGTGGTTGGTGGTTGGTGGTTGGTGGTTGGTGGTTGGTGGTTGGTAGGGATAACATTTCGATGAGACGAGATGAGTTGAGGTTTCGATTAGATGACATGATGCGACGATGAGATGAGATGAGATGAGATGAGATGAGATGACATGAGATGAGATGATGCGACAATGACATGGCAATACATAAGATGTGTTAGAGATCGTATCAGATCGTATCAGATCGTATCAGATCGTATCAGATCGTATCAGATCGCCCTGCTCGCACAGCCCCATGCTCCGTTCCTCCCTCCGCCTCCACCCAACGTTCACCAAACA
>ERZ651776.2612-NODE-2612-length-19206-cov-4.534372_pt1 | contig 19206 bp, 21 predicted proteins | sample MGYA00514761_ERZ651776 | MGnify/ENA metagenome assembly ERZ651776 | reverse complement strand
CCCCTATCTTCGTGATCGCTACAAATGCGTCACTTTGCGAAAATTATTCCTGCGACTTTTAGGAAAATATAATCAAGTGGTTAACGAAGCTAATGGAACTGAGGCTGAGAAGCATGCAATTGCTCTTGCTTACTTCCCAAAAGACAACTCTGGTTCGCTGGACATTGGTCTTTTTCTGCATAAGATGAATACTTCCGGGGGTAATGGTGTTCAAGGTGTGGTAGGATACATATTTAAATTTGTTTGAAAAGTTAGAAGCAAACAACGTGGAAAATATTATTTTAATGAATGTCTGAATGAACTCCTAACAGTCCATACTCGACCAAATCGACACCTTAAATAGAATTAATTTCCCAAAAAAAATCACTGCCATTTGTTCGGGTGCATTATAAATCTGACGGCGCGTTGAAGTCCGAGAAGAAGCAAGCCGATAAACGCAAACACTGGCCAACCAACGAACTCACTCACTCACTCACTCACTCACTCACTCACTCACTCCTCTCAGAAGTCGAAATCTTCCCTAGCACGGTCGACACCTTCTGTATAGATCCTGAAGCTCTCAGCGATATTTCTTAAGTCGTCTGATTTTTTCTTCCAATCTTTCTCGATGCTGGCGACCCACCAGCACTCCACCCCCTCCCCGCTTGGATCGACAGTGAGGCTGGCGAAGCCCCTCCTATTCACCACAAATCCTGCCCCCGTCAACAGCTCGTACTTGTACTCCACGACGCCGTAACGCCGCGGCTTGCCGGCCTGTGATCCGTCCCCTCCGGAGGGTGACGAGAGCGCCGGGGACGTCACAAGCTTGAAGTTCTGCAACTGGTTCTCCCCCCGACGACCCACAGCTTTCTGGAGGACCTCGGCGTAAAATTTTGGATCGTCCAGGGAAGCGTCGCTAGACTTGCTACTGTTCGCGTCGTCGTTAAATAGCGTCGCAGTGTCGCCTTTTCCGTAGCTCCCGGCTTGAATACTGTCGTTTTTTTGTGGATTAGCTTCTTATTTCTCTCCTTCCTCCCTGGCTCACTCCTCCCTCACTCACTCACTCACTCACTCACTCACTTACCTCCCCTCCTCTCCGTTGGCATCGATGTTCGGGCTAATGACAACCCAGCTTGTCGGCGACGAAAACTGGACAATTTTTGTCCGGCGATTCGTGATCCGACCGTAGAGCTTCAGGTGCTGCGTGAATCCTTTGGGGGTGGGGGGTGGGGGGGGGAGCCCGTATTGGAGTAGGTGCTTCGCGGGGTCTGTCGAAGCGAGTGCGGGGTTAGAGTTCAAGAGGAACGGGACAGCAATCACAGTGGAGAGAAAGGATCGACGCTGCCACGAAGGGGACGCCACAGATGATAGTGACGTCGGTACCACGGCATCCAAATTGACGGTTGACGGTAAATAAAATGAATTTAAAAGTGGAGTAAATGCAAGGATTAATATCAAGGGACTGCTCATGGTTATTTTGTGAAAACGAGACAATTTCCGGGCAGTTTGTAATTGTGATGCCTGGAATGACTTCGAGACTCTCGAAGTTCAGAAAATCTCCATATTTAAACAAACTAAAAAAAATGAGATTATCATTTCTGCACTCAGTCGCTCTGTTCATCAACATGGTCAACGGCTTCGTCTTTTTACCTTATGATTCTCGAAAATTGCATCGGAATGAATTCTTCGTTGGTGAATCAGCGAAATCTTTGAACCCTTCGTTGAGCCCTCTCCTCGCTTCTATCGACACTGATCATTTTCTGGAAACGAATTCAAGTCCTGAGAAAGAATTCGCCGAGATAGTTTCTTCAAAAGTAACACCTTTGACAAATCTTCAAGACGAGTCAGATATGAAATTGACAGGAGAAGACACACTCAGTGTGACACCATTCATGAGGAATCTCGTTCTTTCGTCGTTCGCTGGTCATGCGTTCCTAATGACGTCCTCTATCTTCTCTCTAGACTACTCTACCCCTTTTTCGGCGGGTATGTCAGTGTCTGAGGCAGCTGTTACTGTTGTTTGCAGCTACATCCTCGCTGACATAGGCAGCGGAATTTTACACTGGGCGACGGTGAGTGGTTCAAACTATCATGCGGTTAAACGGGTGGCATTTTGACCGCATTTTGGCACGTATTTTTGATCTTTTGCATTGTTTTTCACGGCTAACCCTAAAAAAAATGTCTTCATTCCTCGACTTTTGCTTCACAGGACAACTACGGCAGTGAGAAGACACCGATTTTTGGTGCTATAATCGAGTCATTTCAAGGTCACCACCGCCGACAACAGACTATCGTCGACCGCCCGTTCTACAACAACATCCACAAGCTTTGCTTTCCTTTCTCTCCTCTTTTTTTGACCCCTCTACTGCTCCCAGAAAACCACCATCCGTTGCTCCTCCTTGGCCTGAGTATTTTCAGCACGCTGGAGATCTTGAGCCAGGAGTTTCACAGAGCTGCGCACTCTCCCCCGGCGAAGACGGCCAAGTTTCTGAATTTCCTAATAGATAATGGGATCGCCATCAGTAGGAAGCAACACTTCGGGCACCACACTTCGCCCTATGAGGACAACTATTGCATCGTTTCTGGAGTGTGCAATGAATGGATGGACTCGAATGACGCATTCAGGTGGATGGAAAAGAGAGTTTTTGACTTAACTGGGGAGGAGCCCAACTCATGGAAGGTGAGTACTAAATTTTTAAAGGGGGATTGCGACGGTGACGGTGTGAACATCATCTGAGCCCCTCCGAGTCAGATATCGACAGTAGTTGCACTCAAGTGTTGGACTCTCTTCTCTTTCTTACCCTTATCGTGTAACTTCTTTTCGCAGCTTGATGCACCGCCTGGGAGTAAGTTTTACCGCGGAGTGCGGGAGCGAGCTATGAATATGTAATGAACCAAGACGGAGAGAATCTGTGCCCGCCCCCTTGAAAAAGAAAAAAGTAGAAAGTAGTTTAGTGTTACTGCCTGCAAAAATTGCGCCCCTTGTTTGACCTCAGACAATCCCTTGCAGTGGACTTTTTGCTCTTAATGCGTGGTTGATTTCTTTCTCTTTCAAAAGTGCTGTCTCAAAATCAAAGCAGCAACAAAAAATCTCGAAAACAAATGTCCCTTTTCTTTTATGTTCAAATTTAATCTACGAATCCCTCGCAGCCATCTTCTCCTCTTCTCGTTGCTTGATTACTTGGTATTTTAGCCTCAGTCGTTGGATCTCTCTCCCTTTCAGTGGTATTGCAAGGGCGCGCTGCATCATGATCACCCCATCGACCTTGCCAGGTAGTTCACGAAAGAACATCATTGCCTGCTCGAAGTCCATCCTGAGTAGTTTGGGGGCGCTATGCTTCATAATAGCAATATAGCATCGGAAGACGATCTTCCAGCCCTCGTGAAGAAAAACATCCCAAACCAGGGTCACAAATGAGAACGGAAATGAATTTGTGAAAATTGTCATAAGCCACTGAGTCGCATACATGGTTATGTCCAAGTTTAAATTATCCATGTGTGCTGCGACTTTTGGCAGGTTTTTCTTGAGGAGCTTTTTACAAATATAAAAATTCTGTTGTTGCATTGAGGGGGGTTGGAATTAAATTAGTTTGTTGAGGTTGAGGCAATGAGTAGAATAACTGAGCAGTGGTTGCCTGGTTCAAGGGGAAAACAAAGCAGGGCAGGGAAGCTCAGCTAAGTCGACAGAGGATAAGAGAGCATCGACTTACCTCCTGTGCGAGCGGCATGCCGACCAAATATAAGCCCCGAATTTCGAAATTTTCTCCCTTCATTATCTTGACGAGCATCCAGAATGCCTCCTCCTCTCCTACATAGGTGAGGAACATGGCGACAATGAAGCCCATGCCCTGGCAATACCCAACCTCCTCGTCATAAAGGGAATATGCCCTAAGCACGCGGCGGAGGCAGTCTTGTCCGCGGCCAGCGCAATGAAACATCTGCCGAGAACGGTGATTGAGAGTGTGGAGATTGTTAGTGAACCCCATTTGAGCACGGAGGCTAGCTTACATATAGACATTATAGATTTTATCACGCTCACCTGGTGCGACGGAAAGGTGCGATCGATGTCCCGTTCAATAGTGTCTCTGATGTCTTGACATGGTATATAATTGCTGCAGGCCAGCTCCGCGTACTTGCCCTCGTTCTCGGCGATTGTTCCCTTAAGATTGCAAACACTCTGCCAGATGAGGCCCCTCAAATTATCCGGAATTCCTTTGCGAATCCTGCTCTTGACCAGCGCTGTTTTCTCAAACCTCTCCCAGTCCTTTATCATTGCAATCCACTTCATCTCCCTCGTACGAGCCAACTCTTTCCTCTTCTCCTTAGTCTTCTTGCTAACCTTTGCCTTGGTGGTGTGGCTTGCCTGAGGGTTATTGTAGTCACCAGAGGAGGATAGGATAAATCCAAACTATGTGTGAAGATTGCTGGCATTAGCAAGATTCAAATGACGGTAATAAAGAAAGAACTGTGTGGGTGCGGCACTCGGAAGCGTCTCAGCATGAAGTGTTGATTGATTGCCCCATCATTATCATCATCATCATCATCATCATCATCATCATCATCATCATCATCATCATCATCATCATTATCATCACATCATCTTTCACTATCTCAGCTCTATATCTATACTCCACTCACCTGATCTGTCTTAAGTTGAGGCGTTGACGGAAATCTATTGGCACTATTCCTTCTGGGATTTGTACTATTCCTTTCGGAGATCGAACTCCGTTCAAAGCCATTTTGCTTGTTGCTAACACTACTATCTGCAAGATCACCACCCAAAACAACTTCAGCGCCTTGTGAAGAGACACTAACAGGTGAAGCCAATAAGGCGAGGCTTGAGGCGGTCACACCACTGATATTGATCGATACATCACTTTCTTCCTCGTCAGACGCATCCGCCTTGTCAAAATCTTCGTCATTGTCACTATCATCATCACCATCACTGAGGGACCTACTACTTGCTGCCATTTTGTTGAAGAGACTTGTGAGGAAAGAAGGCTTACCGATGGGCCCTGTGTGTGTAGTAGCAGAGGATGAGTCTGAAGTGTATGTGGACTGCACTGGAGATGGAGGTGTAAACGGAGGAGGAGAATCCATTTGGGTGCCCGCTAAAAATAAGGGGTCTTTTCGGGTAACCAGAAATTGGCAGGATGAATTCGTTTCAGATAACAATGAGGGGGGGGTATTGGGTTCCCTACAAAAATCTTTCACAAAGACGACCAAATAAGCCCTTCTTAAACGCTTTTAAGACGGGTAAAAGAAACGGAAAAAGAGGCTCGAAATGAAGGTTTTTTCTCTCCTAGCTGTATCTTTCTTCTTACCGAGTTCACTGTCTAACCCCTGTGACAGTGATTGGGGGAAACATTGTCCTGAGAGTGACCTTGCTGGCGTGAGTGATTGCCTGAAGGGTGTAACCAATCTTCTAGAGGATGGATGTGTACAACTAATGGAATTGCAGGCGCAGTGCTCAGAAGATATTGAGAAGGGAACTTGCCCTCTATTTTCTGGCGATACGCTAGCCTGTCTGACCGAGTGGAAGAAGGAGGTAAGGTTTGGCGTCGAAAAGACTCCCCTCGTTTTCAGTCGTTAGTGTAGTTGCCACTCTCTACTCGGGTTCATTTGGCAGTCCCGTGGGGTGGAGGACGGTAGGCCTCACCCCACGGTCTGCGTTGTTCACAAAAAAAACGTCGAACTAACAGTCGAACCTCGACGACGACGATGGCAAAAAAAATCTCGTCCCCTCATCGAAACGACAGTATGAGTTGACCCCTGCTTGTTTTGCCGCCCGCCCTGAGAAAGTCACGCAAGAACCAAGGAAGAAGGAGCCCTTGACCCAGAAGGAGAAGGACAAATTGAAGCGGAGAAGACGAACACGGGAGAAGGCCGCAAAAATGGCTCGAGATCAGCACCCCCAGAATCCAAAAAATAAACGACGGACATCAGCCCAAGACCTGTAAAAAGATATGCTTTCGCATTACGCAAATACACTGTATTATATTTTTTTTAACTATGTCTAGCGCTATGTTACAAAAAAATCAACCCTCCCCTTCTTCGGAGACGGCCCCAATGTCTTGAGATGCTTGTAAATTTAACACTCGGATCCGTGCCGTAGTCCCAAGTGATGACCTCGTCTGTGGCAACGGTGACAATGACCCAGCAGTAACCCTTCGCTTTATCTGTGACAACCCCGGTGACCCAGCCGGTAACCCCGATGTCTTAAGTGGTGGCGTTGCGTCAGCCGATGTCCCAAGCGGTGATTCTGTCCCAAGCTCTAACTCGCTCAAACATTTCTCAACCGTTTCGTTGAAAAGTGTTTCTTCCTTCATTTTCTCTCTGATCAAGGAAAATAACTTGATCAGGTCATTCATCTCCATTTGTAGATCCATGAGTTCGAAAAGCAGGTCAGTCTTGTTGCGCTTCAGGAGGTATATTTCTTTCTTGGACACAAACCCCAGTCCCTTATTGTACCGCTCCCCCTTACTGTCCGCTTCCTCTTCTTCCTCGAGAGTCGAAAGCAGGTTTTCGATACTTAATTGTTCACTTTCCTCTTTAGAGATGTAATTGGCACCCGCCAAGTACTCAGCGGCGTCCCTGTACAGTTCCACTGATTGCTTGATAATACTTCGCTTCCTCTGACTCACCAAGTTTTCACCAAGTTTTCTGGATTCCTCGTACTGGTTTTTTTCTGTTTTCGGAACAATTTTGTTTCCCAATTGCAAGCCAAGCTTTCCCCCCAGATGGCTGATTTTTTCCCGGAATGTTGTTCTTGAATGTTGTATGCTGCGCTGAGGCTTAGTATTTCTTCCTTGTTGTATGCGTCGTCCTTGGAGAGCAAACAACACTGAAACTCGGGTGAATAGTGTCAAGAATATGCTTAAACCGGTCATGACAATTGAGACGAACTGAAAAAATTCAAACTGTCCAGATTCGACGATAAACAGAGACTGGATGATAATTTGAGGCGCATTTTCCGTCATTAGTGGTGCAATCGTCCCAACCCCGTATGAAAGTCGGGATCCGTAGCCGTAGTAGTGCGAAGATTTATATGGGAGGTATTTCATGTTTGAAATCTGGTTTAGCGAAATGATGTGTATGCAGCCAACAAACCATTGATTGCTCTCCCACTCTTCATAGTCCACATTCTTGTTGACACGCTCGTGCCGCAGTACTAGCACTTGCCCGATTGCGTTGCATATACAGTTGATAGCAGTTAAGTAGAGAGATGCGTAACCGAAGCTCAAATATCCCTGTTTGAATACTTGGTAGGTGAAGTAATTATCAAGGAAAAAGTCTAGAGTGCTGAAGAGACAGAACAAATTGTTCATCCTCGAGTGACGGGTGATGAAATTCTTATTCCTGAAATGGCCAAGATATAAGAGGAAGAAGCACGTCACAAGCAGTTGAAAGACTGTGAAGAAGATTGCGACGATCAAGATTATGAACGCTAAGCCAGGCATTTCAGACAGATTCCGGATTATTTCGAGAGGCAGTGGGCTGTTCGCAAGCTCCTCGACACGTCCACCCCGCACAATCCCCACATGCACAAAATTGGTTCCCTCGTCTAGCCCCATGCCATCCTCGGTGATATTAAATTCCAGCCGCTCGTCAATCGTTGTGGTAACTCTCCCCTCATAACCTCTCCCGTCGTCCCACCACCAGACCAACAAAACCTTAGCAAGCCCATCCTTCTGGTGCACCAAATTATTATAATTATCCTTGAGCTCAAGCTTGCTGGCGCAAACATCATATCGCCTCAGGTTTGCGCACACATCCACTCTACTAGACCCCGCGCTGACAACGTCCGGCTTTACGTCGACCATTACAGGTGAGTTGCTGAAAGGATTTGTAATGACCCCGGTTCTTTCCTTCACATGCATCTCCCATCTGCCCCCTGCGGTGACGTCGATCTCAACGTAATAATTATTTTCGTCCCCGTCGAAGACAACTCTTACACTGGCGAGATTGATTGTAGCCGTCTTCCCGTTAAATAATTCGATATTGCCTGTTGCCTCCACCACCAACCTATCAGGATCGATCGTCAGTTCAGGAAATTTCTCGAAGTCAATCTCGACATTCCTATCGTCAACGAAACTTAGCCTGAACCGAATCGTGCTACCCGCTTGAGATTTGATGATGTCGTCAACCGTAGTCGCGTTGGAGGCAAGTTCGATGATACTCATAGGGGGAAAGAACCCAGGGCGGACGGCAATGGTTCTTGGGAGCCCAATGTCGCCAGGCATGAAATAACTTTTGTCGTAGGAGGGCATTAGCTCGAAGTATTTCATCCCATTGTAGTTCGAAAAGAAGATCTGGCTTGTCACAAGGTCAGCCAAGAACACAAGATTCTTGTGAACCGTCAATAGGCAGCCGCTAGAAACTAAATTGTTGTTGGCAACGAAGTCGTAGAAAATCGAGCATTTGTTGAGTTCGGTCAAGGAGCACTTCAAGATGAAGTCTTTATAGTAATCGATTCCCACAGTGTATACCAACGCCAAAAATTCTTCTCTTCCTTCGTTGTACTCGGGACGAAGATAAGCAACAGATTCTATCCAAGTGGAATCCAAAGAGTTTTCGTACATCCAGGGTAATAGGTCGAGGACATCCTGTTTCAACCCGGGGCAGTCGTGAATCCCTCTCCCTGAGAGACACGAATGAATGACAGAATCAAAGTCTATGATGAGGAATGAATCTTCAGAGGTCTTTTTCAAGCCGTAAATATTCATACCTTCCGAACCACGCATGATGCCAGTATAGGTCCCATCCAAATGCATCCTGTGAATTCCTACACGATCCTGACCTACTAGCACAGTATCTCCAAACAACTCTAGGCCGTATAGTTGCCCCCCTTTCAAGGTCAATAATGTTGATATTTTTGTGCCATTGACATCGAAAATTGTCAAATCCTGAAAGTTTTCAAGTTCAAGCTGGCGACTTAAAATGGCGAGAAACTTGTACTGGTCGATGAAGACCATAGTTTCAACACTCATTTTTTCGTCCACCTCGCTCTTTGTTCTCGCATAAACTATTTTTTGGTTCTCATTCGTCTCAAAATTAGGTGCGGTAATGCGACCATTAGTTCCAGCAACGAACAGTTGAGATGTGGTATGCTCAAACTCCCCAGTATACATTGGATCAATGTTACCAGGCAGGTCTGGATTTGTGTCGTATTCTAAGTTACCAGTGGTACAGGTTATTTGAAGGCGGTCGCATGATTCGAAATTATTACCTTTCCAGCAATCCCAATCGAATGGGGCTACCATGAATGGAGGTTGATTTGATGATTCGGTTAGGCTGAAAGCCAGCATCGTGCTTGCGCGATGAAATTCCCACCCCCCATCATTCCACAAAAGCTTAAATCGGGGCAGATTTTCATTCACCCACACTGGTCTTCCTTCAATTGTTTCATTTGAGGCTTTATCAAAAATGTGATTGTTCTGCAGCGGTGTATAGATGGCAAAGGATTCAGACCCCAACAGATCAACGTAGACCTGACTGCAAGTAAATGCGCACACCTTTCTTGCCACAAGAAAAACCGATAAGATGAAGAGCGGTGGGGAATGCATGTTGCAGAGACTGAGGTTGATCAATACCCCCCAATTGAAAGGTGGACTACAACAAAATGAATGTATGTTCTTTTTTGACTGGGATAGACATTAATAAAAGTTTTGCAAAGACAGGCGCAAGTTTTCTTGTGGATACCGGTATGGTAGTTGGTAGCAAAGTCCAAGGCAAGTTCAGTTCCACCAAAAACCAAAAAAGTACAAAGTGACCGCGTGAACCGTGACCGTTTTTGATCGTGTCCAAAAAATCTTCAAGAATTAAATCAAAACCCTTTTTCACACACATGCTTAAATCCCCTTCGGCTTACGTTTCTTCCCACTCGCTCCTCCTCTCCGGTTCAAAGCCGACCACTTCTTATTCTCTCTATCCCGTGAGACAACAACAACAACAACAACAAAATCGGCTCAGCAAACCTTCACTGAATCTCACAAGACCACAGCCGAAAAGAGGAGGTCGTTATGGGCGCCCTGTACTGAAAGGGATCCAGAGCGCTCGGTGTGAAGACTTTCCACCTTTGGATATCAACACTCCCAAGGGAGTTGGTGAAAGTTTTGAATTCAGCATCAGCGATAATTATGATTACAAAAATGACAAGTACTGCGAGAAAGCTGACAAGGAAAACGTTTGCGTCGGCTCGAACGATTACTCTGAGAAGGGACTGAAAAAGAGAAAAGGGAAAGATCATTCACCACGAAAAACAAAAACATTTCATCCAAATGAAGCTGAAGCTGAAACAGAAGAAGACATATCAGAAACAAAAGTAATCACAAAATCAATTAGCACACCACCTCCACTCCGAGCTCTAACACCACTCTCGGCCCAATCACGAAAGTCCCTCATTCGACTGCGACAGCAACGCTCCGTGATTGCATTTTTCAATAGCAACAGACAAACACTGTCGATGACTGTGGTCCTATTCGCTTTGTGCAGCCTGTTAGCCTTGTTTTCGTATGGCTGTTTTGAAACCATTAGCTCGGTGCAATTCCAAGTCAATGGTGAACTTTTCGAGATCGACGGTGTTAATCGCTGGAATGTGTTGGATACCGGAAGAGGGTACAAGTTGCAAAATGCCATGAATGAAAAACATTGTCTCAGTTGGAGCAGCAGAAACATTAAGGTTACCAACTGCAACATTGCCTCTGCTTTCGAGCTCAAGGAGAGGAAGTTGGTTGCCGGCGGCGGAACTAGAAATTGGTTTGACAAAAAGCGGCAAAACCGTACCATCGAAGGTGTGGTAGCGAATGAGCTGGTTGGCACCTGGGGCCTTAAATTTAACATTGAGAGCTTCGATCGCTTCCGATATGCCGGTGAAAGTTTTACAACCAGCGACGAGAAAAAGTAATAGTTATGGAGCAAATAAATAGCTACAGAGCACAATTTTGCCAAGAAAAAAAGATACTGTATGTTATTTTATTCCAGTTCAGTACTCAGCGTTTGCAGATTGCCGTCGCATCAATCTCAACACTTGCACCGCCAGGCAATTCACGACATGCAAAAGCTGCACGAGCAGGCTTCCCTTCCATAAAGTACTTCGCGTATACCTCGTTCACAGCTTTGTAATCTTTCATGTCATTCAAAAGCACGGTGGTTTTGCAAACCTCGCTGACATCGCTACCCCCCTCCTTTAAAATTGCAGACAGATTCTGCAATGCCTGCTCAGTCTCAGCTCTAACGCCCCCCTTCACAAGGGTATTCGTCTCAGGACAGAATCCGATGCAACCCGATACGAAAAGAAAATCACCAGCCTTCACAGCTTGGGAATAGGGGCCGATGGCGTTTGGCGCATTACTTGTGGAGACAATGGATTTTTTAGGCGAAGAAGAAGATCCACCAAACCCAAGAAAGCCATCAGCCGAAGCAGTGGCAGTTGAGGCTACATAAGCACCAGCTCCGAAACCAGCAAGTGCACAGGCGGCCCTAGAAATCATATTAACGAGGTTTAGGGGGTCTAAAAGATAGTTCCTGATCCCAGAAAGGGAATCCCAAACAAATAACCCTCCTGACCAAAAATTGTGTGATTCCTGTTAGTTTTATCTCATCAGCAGTGACAAGAATCACTATTGAGCCCGGAGCTGTGTCAAGACAACGAAAAACGCGGCCTATTCCACGCAAAACACTCTCTTCTCTTTTTCCCTTTTGTCTTTTCCTTCTCAACCATGTACTCAGCACTGAAGACAATCTCTACGGAACATAATGGCAAGGCGTCGTCCTTTACCGCAGAGTATAGGAAAGTCAATTGCCGGCGTAACGATCTAGTGATAAAGCAGCGTTACACCACGGTGGTGGGGAAGGTAAGATTGCTGCCGAGAATTTCTCAAGATAATTGGTCAACCTCGCTCACGTACCCTCTCTCGCGCGCATGTTCTCGCCCTTTTATTCGTCAATATAAGGGCACCGAGCCGGATATTCCGTTCGCTGACTTCGTCATGCCTGGAAGCGACAGAAAATCCTCCCGTAGTTCCTCCTCTATCTACAAGTCTGACCGCCCCCAACTAAATCCTGCCACTCCTATAGCCTGCCCTATCTTCAAGATAGGAGAAATGCTGAATCGAAAGGACCGGAAGAGGGCGGAAGATTTTTTTTCGGGAGGAAAAAGCGGGGAAACAGTTATTGACTTCGAGACGAGGAAGAAGTTTGAGGTAAGGTTCTATTCTCAACTCCCAACAATCGACGCCCTCTCACCCATTCACCGCGCAAACTGTTCATTGTAGAAGAAATCCAAAAGTCGAATGATTTCTTTAGCGAATCGAACGATTTCATTAGCCGCTTCTACGCCAACGCCCAGCCCCACGACGAAGGGGGAGGAACCGCCAGTGACAAAGGGGGGAGGGGGGGCAGTATTAGCCAATGTTAGCGAAGCCTTCAGTAACGGCAGTGTCGATAGCCATAACAGTACCAGCGTCCTTGGTGGTTTCAAGCATGACCTGTCGACACCTGCTCCTCGGAAGGATTCCTTGGCTCCTGCATCTGCCAGAATCGCCGCCGGTCCCATCTCTCAGGCTGTCCTCCCTTTTGCTGAAACTTGCAACAGCAAAGGCGAAGGCAAAAGCAACGGCAACGGCAACGGCAACGGCAACGGCAACGGCAACGGCAACAGCAAAGGCGAAGGCAAAAGCAACGGCAACGGCAACGGCAATAGCAATAGCAAACAAGCTCGCCCCGATCCCAACCACGTGACTCCATCCCCTTTACCTCCTTCTTTATCTCTGAATCCTCTGGTACTCCTGTCTGTTACGGCTGTTGATAAAGCTAAAGCCTCGATCTTTGATTTCGAGGACTGCGAGGAACAGAGCAATCTGAAGGGCGAGGAACTTGTGGAGTTGTCTGATGACGATTGTGGTGATTGTGGTAGCAATATAAGTGATGAGAATACCCACAAAAACGGCAGAGGAGGAGGTGAAAACGACATCTTCTCGCTGTCAACCCTCTCACCCTCACGGCTCTTTGCCACCTTGAAGAAGAGAAAACGGTATGGCCGAGGGCCAAAGCTAACCGAGAGCCTACTGGAGCTGCACGATCAAAATCAGGAGAACAGTGAAGAGTGTGTTAGGGAGAGGAAGAAGGCGAGGTGAGTAAAAGTCGGCCGGTTGATGGCGTGATGCTTATGCGTTAGCCTCACCTGAGATGAGATGAGTTTGTCAATTTTTTAAGGAATGCTTTGTTCTCGCACATCTAATGCTGGAAAATTGCAGGATAAAACTCTTTCTTACAAAATCTTCGAGCGGCGAAGAAGCAGGTATTGATGAGAATTCTTTCCTGACCAGTCCGAAAAAGGAGGGGACAGCAATCAAGCATCCTCAAGGTTTTGTCGTCAAGAATAGCACGGAGAAAATGTCACCCTCTGTAAGCAAGGCAGAAAAAGAGGAACTTTCGTCGGTGTCTGACGCTAGACTAGATTCTATCGACATCGTCATGGAAGATTACTCATCCTCTTCGTCCTCGGGAGCATTTGAGAATTCTATGGACCGACCGCATGTCTTAGACAAATTGAATGAGGATCAGTCTTTTGAATCAGGACCCAAACCCCTAGTCGAGGCTGATGCCTCGGACGACTCTGGTGCCTCGGACGACTCTGGTGCCTCGGACGACTCGGGTGCCTCGGACGACTCGGGTGCCTCGGACGACTCTGATGCCTCAGATGAGTCAGAAACCTCTGCAGACTCTGAGGTCTCTGCGGACTCTGAGGTCTCTGCGGACTCTGGTATGTGTGCAAACTCTGAGGTCTCCGCAGACTCTGAGGTCTCTGCGGACTCTGGTATGTGTGCAAACTCTGAGGTCTCCGCGGATTCCGAGGTCTCCGCAGACTCTGAGGTCTCCGCAGACTCTGGTATGTGTGCAAACTCTGAGGTCTCCGCGGATTCCGAGGTCTCCGCGGATTCCGAGGTCTCCGCAGACTCTGAGGTCTCCGCAAACTCTGAGGTCCTCGCGGATTCCGAGGTCTCCGAAAACTCCGACGCCTCCGCAAACTCCGACGCCTCTGTGGGCTTTTATAACCAAGCCGACTCGGACAAAATGGTTGAGTCAATCTGCTCCTCTTCCCCTTCCTGTTCCAGCTCTAGCTCAAGCATAAGGTCGAGCTCTTCTGATGAAGACGACGTTGAGGGACCGCCCCTTCTCAAACGAGAGTTGATAGAACTCTTCACCCCTCCCTCTCCCTCACCGTCGATTGGAGAGCCTGACGACCTCCTCGCTCCTCCTCTGAGTGTGGGTACGGCTACGGCTGCGGCCGCGGGGGCTGCTGGCGCCGCAACGAAAGCCAAAAAGGCTCTGGCGCGAGGCTTGGCGTTCATGAGGTCACTATTCTGAGTGACTCGAATTTGCGTGTGATACATAGCATGCAAAAACGGATGTTCATAAAATTACTTTCCTAATACAATTTCCGAATAAAAATCAAAGAAAAATTTTGGAAGCTTGCTGCTTTTAGTACTCATTCGTGTGTCATACCGCATAAGTCCAGTAAGCTGGGCCATTTGTCCTACATGCCTGTGACACCATTCCTGTGCGATGGTGAGAGTAGTGTAAACTTGCCACTTGAGGTATCCGCTGAGTTTGGTGACACAAAGGGTGATCGCAGGAGAATCACCAGCAGAGTTGAAGATAGCAGTCTCCCACAAAAACAAAATACATCATACAGCATGTGGGCAAGCTATCGTCCGTGACTTGGTCTTTATACCTGGTACACTCAACCAGTTCTTTTACGGCAGCGACTTGCGAATACCTCGTCTCCACCCTTCCCCGTAGATTGAAGTATTCTCCCATGCCGAGAAGTTAATTGTAGGGTCCTGTATCAGCGTCTTTAATGCTTGTTTTATAGGGAACCTTCCCTTGGTTCATGGGAGTTGACGAACTAACTAAGACCGTCGCAGCAAAAGGAAGGAGGACCTTCATCTTGGGGGCGCTTTAACCTACTTTCAACTTACAGAAAAAAACAGGAATGGAGAGTTGGCTTTTGGGACGGAAATGTGCAGAGCTCTCTCTCCCTGACACTAGAGACGGGTATGGCAGTTCTCCGTGTAAAAAAACGAGAAATATGGAAAAGAGTTTTGAGGACGGGGGTAGGAGAGTGGGTTCTTAGTGTCACAGTATGTTCCGGGATAAAATCATAAATATCTATGTCCAAAATGCTTGGATTTGGTAATAAACCTTCACAATATGGTTGACCGATTACATTGCCCAAATCAATCCCTACACCCAATGGAATGACCATCCTAGCTATCCCAATCAAAGCTAGGACAGATCGGATCAGGATCAGCAACCAAAAACCCTATTGGCTCAACTACCAGTCCTTGTACAGACCTACTAACTGTGTACAACTCTCTTCGACACTTCTCTGCGTTCACAATGCCATAGGCTCCATCAAAATGAACCTTAAGAACCCTTCCAGAACGAAACTCCTCGTTCCCATCCCCCATCGCTCAAAGCCATCTCCCACGCCTTTTCTCACTTCGAGATTAAACACAATTTTGGAACGCTGCCTACAATTGAAGATTGCCCTTGAATACTATGATGGGTCATCATAAACCTCACAATTGTTGAACCAATTACATTTGCCCAAATCCTCTTCTCCTGGATCCGTCGGGGGCCAAAAAGAATTTAAGTTTGGCAAATTCAAAATTTAACTCCAAATAGTAAAGTATAAGTTAAATATCTTCTGCCATGTCTGAATCATCTGATGTAGACGCTCTGAAGCAGCAAATTGCCTGGTTTCAAGGCAACCTTACAGCCCTTGCTGAAGGTTCTGCAGTTTTAAATGGAGAAGTTGCCACAGCCATTGCGTCTTCAAACGATTTATGGCTCCTGTTTGGTGGGATTCTAGTCTTCTTTATGCAGACTGGCTTTGCGATGCTGGAAGGTGAGTATTTTCTTCGTGATATTTCTAGATTGAAAACTTTTCTTTTCTAACCCCCCCCTTGTGACTTTTGACTGAATTGACTCAGTCGGCATGGTGAGGATTAAAAACACCAAGAACATTCTGATCAAGAATGTTTTCGATGCTTCCATTGGGGCTCTTTGCTGGTGGTTCTTTGGTTACGGCGTCGCTTTTGGTGAGAGCAACGTTACAGCTGATGCTACCAACTCAGGGGGTATCATTGGAACAACTGAGTATTTTCTTGCTGGCGACAGTCAGCGTGACAACACCATGAAGTCCATGTGGTTTTTTCAGTGGGCTTTCGCTGCTACCGCGGCCACGATCGTTTCCGGCGCGGTCGCAGAACGCGTGAGGTGAGTCCTAAAATCGCATTGATAGAACCGGGGATCATCGCAGGTGGTCAATGAAAAATGAAAACTGCGCTAACTTAACCCACCTCCCTGCGCTCCCTCCCTTTATCCTCTTGACCCACAAAATCGCAGTTTTGGTTGTTATATTGCCTATTCCGTTGTCCTCACCAGCTTTATCTACCCTGTCGTGGTTCACTGGGCCTGGACGAATGGCTGGGGATCTGCCTGGCGTGAGTGTGTTGGACCCGACTGCGAGAACTTACTTTTTGGGTGCGGCGTCACTGATTTCGCAGGAAGTGGCGTTGTCCACATGACTGGTGGTATTGCCGCTCTTGTTGCCAGCAAGTTCATCGGTGCCAGAATTGGACGCTTTGACAATGGTGGTGTGAAACTCCCCCAGCAAAGCGTCATCTTTCAGACTCTTGGAACTCTAATCTTGTGGTTCGGCTGGTATGGCTTCAACTGCGTCTCAACGCTGGCTATTCACGGCCTCAGCGGCGCAGCCTCTCACGCAGCTGTCACTACTACCATTGCTGCTGCCACTGGGTGCTTGGCGAACAGTGCTCTGACGATGGCTTTGGACCCCAACTTTGTCCTGGATATTGGGGCAGCAAACAACGGTATTCTGGCCGGTTTGGTCAGCATTACCGCAGGATGCTCCACCGTATCCCCTTTCGGTGCGTTTTGCATCGGACTAATTAGTGCTCCTGTTTATTACTTTAGCGCCAAACTCCTTGAGAGGCTTGAGGTAGATGATGTCGTCGGGGCTGTCCCCGTTCATGGATTTTGCGGTGCCTGGGGCGTCATCGCAACCGGTTTTTTCATCACCAAGGAGCAGTACGCAAGCGCTTATTACGCTGATCGCGCAAGTGAATGTGCCGGCGTCTTTTACGGAGGAAATGGCTCTTCTCTGGCGGCCAATGCTGTCTTCGTCTTGGCCGTTCTTGGTTGGGTTGGTGTAACTTCCGCCATCCTCTTCCTTGTCTGCTACTTCACCATTGGAGTCAGGGTCAGTAGCGACGTCGAGGAGGCAGGCATGGACGACAGCAAGCACGGTGGCAAAATCGGGGTAGAGGCAGAGGTTCAAGCAGTAATTGGCACTAGCAAAGCAGTCGTTGTCCATGCTGACGATAGCCAAATCTAGTTTGCTTTGCTTTGCTTTGCTTTGCTTTGCTTTGCTTTGTTTTGCTTTGCAGCCAATTCGATTCGCCCGGATTTCATCTGTCAGCCGGATATGCATTTTTTAACTTCACGATTTTTCAGTACCAACCTACACCTGCATCAGTACCATCTACATTTTTGCATCAGTACCATCTACATTTTGAGAGAAAGAAACAAACGACTCCATTAACGGTTTATTTTTCAGTACATACAGTACCATCTAAATTTTGAGAGAAAGAACTACATAACGATATATACGCAAAAAGCACGCACTTATATACACACGAAAACACTTTTCATTACTCCGTCTATCGACTGAAATGGATGAACAGCGGTGAAGGCCCATACATCTGAACTCGCTCTAGGAATACCAAATTAAAATAGAGCGTAAATTAAGTGCATATGTTGTGTGTGTACGGCTGCAGGGCTCTTAAATATGTAGTGGATTTCGTTGTAAAGTTGAGCAGGGAAAAATTTCCCTGCAGTGGTTGCTTTTTGACAAATCTGTGATGAGGAACCTGAAATCTCCCGACTTGACTGAGATGTAATACTTTATATTTACTGATATATTTTTAAATAAAACATTTTGCTTTTATTTTTTAATTGAAAAATAAAATAATAAAAAATTAGTAAAATATTACATTTAAAATATTCGGTTTTTTAAATAAATATAATTTAAAAACAAAATATATTAAAATTATTATATAAATGTATAAAAGATATTTTTTGTCTTATTTTATTTTAATTATGTAAAAAAATATATTTTTTAATATCACGAAAGTAAATTGTATTCTTAAAATGTATTTAAAATAACGATCCCCGGAATTCGCTCAATCCGCCCGGGATCGCTCTGGAACGAAAGGGGGATAAAGGCGACGACGGTCCTCGGGGACGTGCTTGACTCGCGAACGAACCCGTGGGAAGGAGGTTGTGAAAAATTCGATTCGGTGGGGGCCAACTTCCTGATACACTGTTGTCAAAAACAGCTCAGAGCAGGAAAGAGGAATTTTCAAGAAAAGAACTGAAACATTTAACGAAAACCTAACTACACTGTCTTCCCGGGGGGTGAATCAGGGACAAGGTGGGCCTGTTCGAGAACGTCGCGGGGTGGCTGGCCCCCGGGGGGGTGTTCTTCGGGTCGACGATTTTGTATGATGAGGAAATTCTAAGGGGGGACGGGAGGGCGCGACGAGTATTTGAGAAGTTCAACGGGAGCGGAGTTTTTCACAATAGGGGGGATTTGTATGGGGATTTGGAAGAGGCTCTGAGGGATCACTTTGGGGATGTTTGGATCGAGAGGGTGGAAATGTGCGCTGTTTTCAAAGCATATGGGAGGCATTGAACATCACCTGCAACAAAAAACCCCATAGCGATGGGATGGCAAAAATCCATAACTGATCGAAGATATTCATAAAATAAACTTACAGACTCAAGTCGTTCCTTACGTTTCACATGAATTACAATATGTATCCTACCAGACCCTCAACTCCATTTTTACCCCCGGAAGCATTCATCGTTTGCAGAAATAGACGGACGTCTAGCGTACTAGTGTTGTCTGTTGGAAAGTAAGGAAGAGCAACTGCATGCTTCTCAGCCTCAGTTCCACTAGCTTCATTTTTTACTCCCTTTGCATTCCTTGCACCTACTGCGTCGACGACCGTGATCGCATACTGATGCACCTCCACATTCCGCGCACTGACTGCGTCGACGACCGTGATCGCATATTTGACTCCCTCCACATTCCGCGCACTGATCGCGTCGACGACCGTGATCGCATATTTG
>ERZ651776.2610-NODE-2610-length-19209-cov-3.642118_pt1 | contig 19209 bp, 10 predicted proteins | sample MGYA00514761_ERZ651776 | MGnify/ENA metagenome assembly ERZ651776 | reverse complement strand
GTATTCAAGCATTAAGAGATGAATTTTCACAACACGTATCAAGTGGTGCAGATGAAGCAGGTAAACCATTTTATGTTTCAGAAGAAACAAAAGCAGCTATGGTTGCTGACGGGTTAGGAAATAAAGGTGGAGCATTAACTGAAAGAGAACAAGCAGAAAAAATTAAAAATAATCCTTCATTGTTAAATACTACCGGATATCAAATATTACAACAAGACTTAATTAAAAAAGGACTTTTATCTAATAGTAGTGAAGTTTTACCTAATGGTAGTGAAGTTACAACAAAGGGTGGTAAAAAAGCAAAAGAAAAAATTATCAAACCACAAGACATTGAATTAAATGCTCAAGATTATGTTGCAACTATTAAAGAAGTTTTAGATTATAATCGTATTAAAGTTTCGTTATCTTACAATGAAGGAGTTGATTTATACAAACATAAAGGTGAAGACCAAGTATCGAATAAATTTAAGAATACAAAGGTAAATTATACAAAGAGTAATATCAATAGATATAAAACATATGCTAAGGTTGATAACGAATACTACTTGGTAACAAATAGTAAGTTAGGTATCGAGGGTAAACAAAGAATTATTAAAACTAAATCACCATTATCTTCAGATGTTGAGGTCGGTGATAAATTTACATTAGTAGAAAAAAGATTACCAAATTATTCTGAAAGAGTTAGATTGGTACCATTTGAATCAACACCTAATGACGGACTATTTTTAAGACTACCAAATTTTAATTCAGTAGATAATCCAATCAACTTCAAAGGAACTGGATATCAAACACATACAGGATTATTAAGTGAAAATGATGACGACACCAGAGATATTGAAAGACTTGTATCTTCAGGTAGCTTGTTAGATGTTCAACCAAATATTGATTATCAAAAGACAACATCAAATTTAAATTTTGAGGAAGACGATACAGGGTTTGGAAACTTTATTCATTTCTCAAGTGCAGAAAGAAGACTTAGTAATTTTAAAAAGAAATTACAATTAATCGAAGGATATACATCAGATAGTTCATCCTTATCACCAGTATTAAGTTCATTATCAACTATACAAGATATTGAGAAGAAAAGGCAACGAGTGAAAAACTCTTTTGACCCATATGAGAACTTCTTATATTATGAGGCTACATCTTATGTAAGTTCATCAGACGGACAATTCCACGATACAAGTTGGCCTAAGTCATCATCATTTGATTCTTCTGGTAAACAAATAAACCACATTTTAGATTCAGGGGATGTTGATTCAACATTGTGGTACAACACTATGATACTAAGTGCTTCGGACTACGACCAAAGAAATATGAATTCATTAAGAAACTCTTTACCAGAACACGTTTATTCTGATACTCAAAACAATGTGTTTTTAGAATTTATGGATATGACTGGTCAACAATTTGATGAAATATACACATATGTTAATAGATTTACTGATATCAATAAAAGAGTAGATAAAATATCAGAAGGTATCTCGAAAGATGTAGCAAGAGAATATGCAAAATCACTTGGGTTAGAATTATTTAATGGTAATGATTTAGTAAATTTACCCGAATATGTATTAGGTAAAAATACAGACGGAACACCATTATACGAATCACCACAAGAAGAAGTTACGGAAAAGATTTGGAAAAGAGTTTTAGCTAACTTACCATTTTTTGTAAAATCAAAAGGAACTGAAAGAGCTCTAAAAGGATTGTTAAGTTGTTACGGAATACCGAGCTCTATATTAAGAGTTAGAGAATACGGTGGACCAGACGACGGAAACAGAGTTAGTTATGAAATTAAAAGAAAGTTCACAAGAGCTACAGACTTTAAATCAGGACAATACATTAAAACTAAATGGGATGCTTATAACGGATTATATCCAGACACCGTAGAATTTAGATTTAGAAGCCCTAAATCACAAGACCAAGTAATCTTACAGAAATCAGGTTCTGGTGCTGGGAGTGTAGGAAGTTGGGCAATATCACTTGAGGATAATGGTTCATCAGATGACTATGGTTACTTAAGATTTACCATTAGTGGTTCAGATGGTCGTGTTAAATTTATTACATCATCTTTACAAGAATTCTACAATGATGAAATGTGGTCAGTTATGTTGACAAGAACATCTGCTAGTGATGGAAGTGAATTTACATCAGATAGTATACACGCTTCTGCTTCATATGAGTTAACCGCAAAACAATATGATTCAACAAGAAAAAGAATTGTTTGGTCAACATCCGAAACAATGGTAGTTACATCATCAACTATGAATGCAGCATATACTTCATCAGGACACGTTTACTTGGGTGGTGATGGTAATTCATTCGGAACACAATTTTCGGGTTCATTGATGGAATATCGTTTATGGTCAGAACCATTAAGTTCAACTGTATTTGATAATCACGTTCGTTCACCTAAGACTTACAATGGTAATAGTCATTCATCTTCTTATGATGAATTATTAGTTCGTTATGAATTAAACGACAATAGAAACATTGCAACATTTGGTGTAACGAGTTCAGCACATTTAAAATCATACGAACAATATTCAGTAGACACTGATGGGTTTACAGGAAATTTCTCAAGAAATATTGTAGACCAAGAAAAATTAAAAGTTCCTAATGTTGGTCCAAGTCGTAGAAATGCAACAAAGATTAGAATAGATAATTCTTACAAACAAGGAACAATATTTAATGATAAAAGAGTTCTTTGGGAAACACCATCAATAGATAAGTTCACAAAAGATGATAATAAATTAGGAGTTTATTTTTCACCAACTGATGTTGTAAATGAAGATATCATTTATAGTATAGCTGACTTTAATTTTGATGATTACATTGGTGACCCAAGAGACCAGAAAAAATATTTTTACAAAGATTTAAGACAAATTAGAAGAGAATACTTTAAAAGATACTGGGGGACTAATAACTTTTGGGATTACTTAAGAATATTAAAATTCTATGACTCAAGTATTTTTGATGCATTAGAATCATTATTACCAGCTAAAGCAAATTCAACACTCGGTGTATTGATTGAACCAAATATTTTAGAGCGTTCAAAACAAGTAATAGGTAGAGATGTTGAGTTTGACAATAAGTATTTTGAAAACGCAGGACACTTCGGTGAAGGAATTAAAGTAACAAGATACATTACAGGTTCTAATGATAATTATTTTGAAACAAGTGGTGAGTACACTACATACAATAGTGAAATTAATCTTGCTTATTTTGATACAGGTTCATCATTAGGTTTCTTAAATAATCGTTCACTTGTTAAATTAGATACAATAGATAAGAAAAGTGAATTTGGAAGTTTATATGCAACAGCAAGTGTAACACTCGGAGGAACAAATACTATATTTACCGAAACACTTCAACCAAATATTACAGCTTCAAGAATATCGGAACGAAATCAAATACAAAGATTCTTCTATGCAACACCAAAAGATGCTCTAATAAATAATCCTAATAGTTCATCATTTGAACCAGCAGAATTTCAAAGTATGGCATATGATTCATCTTTATTCAGATTATTTGTTGAAGGTATAAAGATTACAAGAGACAATTCTATTGATGGTGAAGAACCAGTAATAGTTAATGAAGTTGCACCAACATTATTAAAAACAAAAGATTCAGAAGTTGTTAAACTGAAAGTAGAAAGATAAAATAACAATGGAAAATTTGACTTTCTTATATTTATTATTGAAAAAGAATAGTTATATAATTTCCACAGGAGTAAAATAAAATGGGATTTTTAGACAACACGAGTATTACAGTAGATGCTATCTTGACAAAAAAAGGTCGTGAACTTTTGGCAAGAGGGCAGAACGAATTTAGAATTACAAAATTTGCATTAGCAGATGATGAAGTAGATTATAATCTATGGGATACTGCACATCCAAATGGTTCAAACTATTATGGAGCAGTAATTGAAAATATGCCTTTATTAGAGGCGTTCGTAGATGAAAATCAATTAATGAGATATAAATTAACAACACTTCCAAAGGAAACAGCAAAACTTCCTATATTGGAATTACCTTCACCTTCATTGAATTTTAAAGGTGCTGGTATTACACAGACCGTAACACCGAACACAAGAAATGGTGGAGATATGGATTACACATTTACATTATTTAATGCAGATGTTGCAAATCTAACGGTAGTTGGTTCAGGAAGACCTGCTAAAAGAAGACTTCCAGCAAGAGGTCCAAGTGGAGAGACAGTTTCAATTTTCCGTGAAGAAGGACCAATGCAAGAAGCTACAACACCAATATTCTTAAATGAACAGGAAAGAAAACGTTCTATTACTCTTGTAGGTAAATCTTGTAGAGTGATATCAAGGTCTTTAACAACATTAACAAATACAAACTTGTCAGTAACAGGAAACCAAACAGGTGCACAATTCACCATATCAGTTTCAGTTCAGGCTGACCCAAGTAAAGTTTAAGGAGTAGATAATGGCATTTCAAAGATTCAATAGACAAAACGATGTAGTTGAAAATCAAAGAACAATAATATCAAGTGGTTTATGGAGTGCAGGTTCGTCGACCCTTACTTCATTTTACACACAATCACTTAATGGAAACATTACAGGTTCATTCTTAGATATTTACCAAGAAGACTCAAACCTTTCAGGTTCTGCAGAAGTTCAATTCTCATTAGGATATGCTCATATTGCAGGAAGTGGTTCAGCAGGTAATACAACCAAATTAACAACAGGTGGTAGACAATCAGCTGCACTTTACAGACAATTTAGAAATTTATTATTACCACCTAACTCTACTAATGTTGAGTTTACAGCTGGAAGTACAGTATCAAAAGATGACTTTTACTTTATCTCGTTCCAAAGAGCAAGACAAAGAGAAAAAGTAGACCCAGGTAATTGGGAACTTCATTTAGATGGTGGAGGTGATAAAGTAACATTGATTGATGATAGTGGTGCTTCAAACAATCCAACCGTAAACGAGGGTGGTAGAGTATTTAATGTTGTTGCAGGAACCATTTCAGGTGGTGTCACAACAGCTGCCGCTTCTGAAGGTGGTGATGGTGCATATGGATTGTTTTATCCTGATTTAGGAATCATATTGTTAAATGCAAGAAAACTTGATGATGATGTTGCAGATATTTCAACAGCTCGTAACACAGACCAATTTGATAATAATCCACAAAAACTATACAATTCAATAGTTGAAGGTGCAAACTTTCAAGCTCGTAGAGAAGAAGTAATAAGTTCTACACATTATTTTTGTAGAGTTGGTAATAAGAAATTTAACTTTTCAAGTAACCCGACTTACTTTACTGCTTCAGACGGTTCGTTTACACAACCTACGTTTTTTAAGAATCCTAAATCTTACATAACACAAGTTGGACTATATAACGATGCTAACGAATTATTAGCAATTGCTAAGTTAAGTAAGCCTCTATTAAAATCATTTGCAAGAGAAGCTATCGTAAAAGTAAAACTCGATTTTTAATAAGGAGGGTTTAGGGTGTTCAGAAGAATAGACCCAAAAGATGTTAGTGTAACTCCTTTTCAGAGCCACAAAGCGTTTTCTTTTACACACGTAGATTCAGGCTCAGGAGTGTATGGTTATAAAGCAGTATCATCTTCTACTTGGAATTATGTGAGTGAAAGTGATGCGGTTTCTTTTGCACCGACTTCGAGTGAGGGTACAACTCAATACTATTATAAAAAGCCATCATACTTTTGGGCACGTAACAGATATTATAATTCTTTTACAGATAGAACAATAGGACCATTTAATAATTTTGGTGGCTCTAATGTTTATACTAATCTTACTTTACACAATCAATTAAATATAATATCTATACCTTCTGTATATTATGGTGAGAAAATAAAGCCATTCAGTATTAATCTAACAGATAATAGTCCTTCACATTTAACGGTGACTTTAAAAGATGATGGTTTTGGTAATTTATATGACCATGCTTATTCTGCTTCTTTTGCCGCGTATCAATCTTCATCATATGACTCTACTAAACTAACTGCTACAGGTTCAGGAGGACCTCAGTTATTAGGAGGAGTTGTAGGAAACGTATTTTATACTGATGGAATAATTGCAATTACAGATACAGGAAGTTTATACAAAAATGTAGGTGTTGATTCAGGTAGTAATGGTTGGGAATTAGATTTTCAATCGTCTGTAAAAAACTTAGAATACGAATATTTTCTCGATGTTCCTGAATTTAAATTTAATAAATCTACAAATATAACAACTACTTTTCAACGAAGTGGTTCTATAACCGTACCTGAAAGTGGTTCTGCATATAAGTTCTTCCCGCCAGGAAATGCACCTACACACGGTTTAAATACCAAGAGTGCAAGTTCGTATGGTGAAAGAAAATATACTGCAACAGATAAGATAAACACATTTGTCACCCACTCAACGTTCGCACCGTATATCACCCAAATTGGTCTTTATAACGACCAAAATCAACTATTAGCATATGCTAAATTAGCTAACCCAATAAAGAACGAAGATGAATTAGCACTTGGATTTGTTGTACGTTTTGATGTTAACTCATAGTTATAGTTATGAAGTTAAAAGACATATTAAATGAAAAAATTACAATCGATGTTGAAGTCGGTGATACTATTCTTACAGGAAGATTCAAGAATAAAAAGACTAAAGTAAATTCTATTGAAACTGACCAACACGGAATGCCTACTATTAATGGTAGAAAAGTTACTACATTTCGTATTGTGAAAAACAAAGAAGAGAATATTATGAATAAAAAGAAATTAGTAAAATTTATTGAGGGTGTACAAAAAGATAGAAATGATATGGCTCTTTATATCATAGATTTAAATAAAGAATTATCCAATGCAAAAGTTTTAGCTAAAAAACATCCAAAGTATAAAAAGTATATAAAATTTATTCAACAAGATATAAAAGATGCTGAGAAGAAATTAGCAAAGTTAAAGTCTGTAAAAGAATCTATAAAGCAAAAAATTGTTGAGTTAATGAAAAATGCAGATAATTAAATTAAAAGATTTACTATTAGAAAACGATAAGTTTTATCCCGCACATACAAAACAAGCAATTAATTGGGTAACGATGAAACAATACTTACCATTATACCCAAAACAAATGGAATCACTTGTCGGTAAACAACAAGTAAATTCATTTCACGTTACAGGTCCTGGTACAATAAAAAATGTAGGTGACTTGATTGGTAAGAAAAAATCTATATCTACTTTTACACGTGCTAATAAAGGCTCACAACTTGCAAAAGGTCGTGGAGTTCAAACAGGAAGCGGTGGTGTTATATTTTATTTAGAAGGTACTATGTTAGCGAGAAATTATATGGATTTCGACACGGTTCCTGATAAGAAAGGTATGAGATGGGTAGATGTTCATTATCTCACACAAGATAGATTACATTTTAAAAACTATCTAACAAAACAAGGTATACCTGATACTTCTACGTGGAGAGATGAAGAGTGGGAGTTACAAGATAAAATTAAAAATAAACCTGGGAACAAAGATTTAAATTGGAAAGAATTAAACGGATTAGTAAAAACAGAAATGAATGCAAAAGCAAATAAATTAATTAAAAAACATATTGATGCTTCAACTAAATATTTAAAACAACACAAAAAAGAGTTAATCAAAAATCTAAGAACACCTGCAGATAAAGGTTCTGCTTGGTGGAATGAAGTTCTTGTGTATGGAATAAAAGTTATAGATGTATTTGTTTTGAAACGAGTTTGGGATGATTATTATTTTCAAAAAGATTCAGGATATGATGATTATAAACAAGACTCATACAAAAAAGACTTATTTAAGTTTGTACCTGAGAGTAAAGTTTCGATAGGAACACCAGCACAATTTCGTAAATGGTATAATGCGAGAGAAGGTATTTTAGATGATTAAAATGCTTGACTTTATGATAAATTATGATTAAATTAACACATATAATAAATGAATATATCTCTCCAAGTCAACTTAGTCAAGTTGAAAAACATCTTGACAAGATTTGGGCTAAAGTAGGTATTGATGTAGAGTTTACAAGACATTTTCACGACAGAGTAAATGATACAAGAAATGGTAAACCTATATCATCTGCTGAAGTAATAAAGATATTTAGACTTGTGTATAGAAAGTTTGGTAAACATATAGCTTCTTTACCTGATGGTGTAAATGTTTTATTTAAAGATATGCAATCAGATATTAATGTACCTGTAGTATTAAGATATGACAAAAGAAATCAAGAAATAGATATGATATCAAAAACGGTTATGAGAAAAAAGAATTTTAAATCAAGTACAAAAAAGTATTCTGTAGAATCAGCTACAAAAACATATGGTGCTGATGACGGTGAACCTGATACAGGATTTTTAGCTGGAGATAATGTACGAACTTTAGGTACTTTAAAAGGTAAACCTGAATTATGGTTTAACAGAGGTGATTATAAACAAATGGTTTTTCCTAAAGCTGATTACATTTATGGTAAAGGTGAAAAAGAAGAGTTTTCTGTAATAAAAAAAGCATATATAGATGATGTAGAAGCACAACTTGATTCTGAAGATACATCTTGGGAAAAATATGTAAAAGAAAATGTTTTACAAGAAAGAGTAGACTATCTTCATATAGCTACTGAAATAGTTAAAGCATACGGACTAAAATCTAAAGTTAGATTCAGTAAAGGTAAAGACTTTGGTGATTATATACCTGAAACTGATACTATAAAAATCAGAAGTTCTTATCCTAATATGAAAGAATTTATCATAACCGTTTTACACGAAATTAAACACGCTCTTGATGCTAAACAACTCGGAGTAAGAAAATTTATAAAGAAATATGCTCAGGCAGGTACAATGGCTCAGTACAAAGGATTAGACCCTCACGATGATAATAAATGGGAAGAACGTGCTGAGAAATGGGCTATAAGTCAATTTAAAAAGATTAAAAATAAATTGAATTTTTAGAATTTTAACCACTACTTATTATTGTAATAACGTTATATACATTGTCTCAAAAAAAGGTTTCATTTAAACCTTATAATATCTTTATGGACATATACTAACATATTACAATTTACAATTAATAAATTTTACTTAACAAATAACTATTATAACTTAATAACTAATAACTTAAAGAAACTATAATAGTTTAAAACTATTAACTTAACTAAACTAAAGTTTATGATTTCAACATCCGCACGAAAGGCTAAAGGCCGTCGTTTACAAAACAAAGTCCGAGAACTTTTAATAGAAAAATTTGACATCCATCCTGATGATATAAAGACTGCAATTATGGGAGAATCAGGAGAAGATATAAAAATGGCTCATGGAGCAAGACAGAAGTTTCCGTTTTCTGTTGAATGTAAAAATCAAGAAAAATTAAACATTTGGTCATCGTTAGAACAAGCCGAAGAAAATTGCGGTGACTATAAACCATTATTAATATTTAAACGTAATCGTTCAAAGACATACGTTACGTTATCACTTGAGGATTTTTTAGACATACTCTAATATATGATTGATGTTATAAGTGTATTGACTCGTGCTTTAGGGAGTCGTTATAAGAAAGCTAAACAAGGACAAGAAGTAATTTATCATTGTCCTTTTTGCCACCACCATAAGCCTAAGTTACAAATTAGTTTGTTGTCACAAAAGTGGCATTGTTGGGTATGTGATAAAAAAGGTCGTTCACTTTATACACTATTAAAACTTATCAGAGCTCCTAAAGCATTAATAGATGAAGTACGTGAATATAAACCTAAGTATAAAAGAAACAAAGTTGAAGAACAACAAACTTTATACTTACCTAAAGAATTTAAAAATTTTATGACCGACCCAGGCAGTACAATATATTATAAACAAGCTGTAAAGTTTTTAAAAGATAGAGGAGTTGATGCTACAGAGATTGCGAGATATGGAATTGGATATTGTACAGACGGGCCTTATTCTGAGAGAATAATAATCCCAAGTTATGATAACGATGGTATCTTAAATTATTTTACAGCACGTTCTTTTACAGGTTCAAATTACAAATACAAAAACCCTCCTGTTAGTAAAGATGTAATAGGATTTGAATTTTTTGTTAATTGGAATGAACCGATAATTTTATGTGAAGGCCCATTTGATGCTTTGAGTATTAAAAGAAATGCAATACCATTATTTGGTAAGACAATACCTACAGAATTATTAAAAAAGATTTATACAAAAAACGTAAAAGAAATATACATCGTATTAGACGAAGACGCAAGAAAAGATAGTATTAAGTTAGTTGATAAATTAATGAAAGATGGCATAAAAGCGTATTTTGTACAATTACAAGACAAAGACCCTAATGAATTAGGATTTAACAAAGTTTGGGATGTTATACATTCTACGAATCAAACAACATTTGCAGACTTTATAAAACACAGGTTATATGGATAAATTAAAATACATACATCACATATCTGATATTCAAATCAGAAATCTAAAAAGACATAAAGAATTTAACGAAGTATTTGAACGTACTTACAGAGAAATTGAAAAGTACAAAGATGATGCAGTTGTTTATATTGGCGGTGATATAGCACATAGTAAAACTGATATGAGTCCTGAGTTGGTAAAAATGTTATCAGATTTATTTGTCAATCTCGCAGATATATGTCCTACTATTTTGATTGCAGGTAATCACGATTGTAATTTAAATAATTTAAATCGTTTAGATGTACTGACTCCTATCGTTGACAATTTAAAACATCCTAATTTACTTTATTATAAGAAAAGTGGCATTTATCCTTATGCTGATGTTAACTTTGTTGTATGGGATGTTTGGGAAGACTCTACAAAATATTTACAAGCAAAAGATGTACCCGGAGATAATAAAATATTATTGTTTCACGGAACGGTTGATAAATCTGAAACTGATTTAGGATTTAAATTACCATCAGATGTTAAGATGTCTCAAATGAAAGGATACGACCTTGTGTTACTTGGCGATATTCATAAGAGGCAGTTTATGAATAAAGAAAAAACAATTGCTTATTGTGGTTCTTTAGTTCAACAAAATCACGGTGAAGAATTAGGTCACGGATATCTAAGATGGGATGTACCTACTCGAAAATCTACATATGTTGAAGTGCCGAATGATTATGGTTATTATACTTTAGATATTGATAAAGGTGTAGTTCCCGATGTGACAGATATGCCTAAGAAAGCAAGACTAAGACTTCGTGTAAAAGACACGACAAGTACTAAACTTAAAAAAGCTATGAAAGAAATTCGTGACATATATGGCATTGAAGAAATGACCGTAACACGAACTGACAGATTATTAGATGAAGATAAAGTTAGAAGTGATGCTATTAATATAGGTGATGTACACGATGAAGATTATAGATTTTCTTTAATAGATGAGTATCTAAAAAATAATTTTATGATTGATGATGATACTTCTGTTGGTGTTCGTAAAATTAATGAATATCTTCAAGACTTTTTAAAGTCAAGTGATGTTACACGAAATCTTAGATGGAAACTTAAAAAGTTTGAATTTTCAAATATGTTTAGTTATGGTGAAGATAATTCTGTTGACTTTAGTAAACTAAATGGTATTGTAGGATTGTTCGCATTAAATGCTTCAGGTAAATCTTCTTTATTAGATGCTTTAACATTTTGTTTATATGACAAATCAAGTAGAGCACCTCGAGCTAAAAATGTTTTAAACAATAAGAAAGAAACATTTCATTGTAAAGCAGAATTAGAGATTGATGGTAAATCATTTTTTATCGAAAGAAAAGCAAAACTTATAAAAAGAACACAACACGTAAAAGTAGATGTTGACTTTTGGACATTAGACGATGGTGGTGAAAAAATAAGTTTGAATGATGAACAAAGAAGAACTACAGATGCTAATATAAGAAAATATATCGGCACTTATGAAGACTTTATTTTAACTGCTATGTCACTACAAAACAACAACACCGTTTTTATTGATAAAACTCAAAAAGAAAGAAAAGAGTTAATGGCACAATTTATGGGTCTCGGTGTTTTTGATGAATTATATATTTTAGCAAATCAAGAAGTAAATGAAATACAAGCAATATTAAAAGAGTTTGAGAAATCAGATTATGATGTTGAGTTAAGTGAGATTGACAAAGAAACAAAACGTTACAATAAAGATTTAATTGAAGTTAATCAAGGTATTGAAGATTTAGAAAAAGATTTAACAGACAAAGAACAAGAGTTACTATCTTTTACTAAACAATTAAAAAACATTGATGAAACTTTAGATATAAAACAATTAGAAGTAGAATACCAAGAAGTATCAGATGAATTAGATAAAGTAGACGAAGAACACACTACAGCAAACGATAAGATAGAGTGGGTTGATAATACTATTGATAATCTTGAATCTGATTTAGAAAATATGAGCCCTGATGAAGTAGAAAATCAATTTAATAAATTATCTAACTTGAAATCTGAAAAACACGAAATAAAAGTTGAGATAGATAAATTAAAAATAGATGTACAAAATAAACTTGACAAAATAAAAAAGTTAGGTGATTTACAATATGACCCTGAATGTGATTATTGTATGGATAATGTTTTTGTACGAGATGCTATTAAGACCCAAGATGGATTACAAACTGATAAACAAATTAGTGATGAGTTAGTCAAAAAATTTGATGATGTATCAAAACAAATTGATGAACTTACACGATATGAAGACAAAAAAGATTCTTTAGATAAAATAGTTATTGAACTTAATCAGTTCAAAGATTCTTCAAAAGACTTAGAAAATAAAGTTTCTATTTTATCAGAAAGAATAACATCCCTTTCAGGAGTTAAAGAAGTATTAGATGAAAAAATTGAAAAGTATTATAAACTTGAAAGTGATATGGTTTTCAATGAAAAGTTACACATAAAGATTGAAGATGCAGAACGTGATTTAGATAATTGGAGAAAAAGTATAAAAATACTTTTATCAGGAAAATCTGATATGACAAGTGCTTTAGCGCGTTTAGATTCTAAGAAAGAAACAATCGATGAGAATGTTAAGAAGATACAAAAATTAGAATCACGATATGCTGCATATAAATACTTTATAGAAGCAGTTCAACGAGATGGCGTACCTTATGAATTAATATCAAAAGCATTACCTGTTGTTGAAGGAGCTGTTAATGATATACTTGCACAAATCGTTGACTTTCAAATATTATTTGAGATGGATGGTAAAAATATTAATTGTCACATTGTATACGATGAAGATAATGTGTGGCCGTTAGAACTATCATCAGGTATGGAACGATTTATATCATCACTTGCTATTCGTGTAGGCTTAATTAATGTAAGTAGTTTACCTGCTTCAAACTTTCTCGCTATTGACGAAGGTTGGGGTACAATGGATAGTGAGAATTTAAACTCAGTATATAATTTGTTTCAATTCTTAAAATCACAATTTACATTTACTATGATTATCTCACATATAGATACTATGAGAGATGCTGTAGATACATTACTTGATATTAAAAAAGTAGACGGATTTAGTTCGGTTTCTTCATAGCCTTATATTTATATAAAACGAAGAGTACCCTTCGGGAGGAAAACGTTAAAATATTATGGCAATAAAAAGAAGACAAAATAAATTACAAGACCTCGCCGCATCAGGCATTGTAACAAATCGAATATCAGGCTCGATTCCGTTTACACACGATGGTCCAAATTCACCTTTATTCACAATATCAGAAATACCCAATCCTTTACCACAAGGAAAATCATCGTTTCTTATAGCAGGTACTGAATTATTAAGAAATAAAGTAGAAGTAAAAGTAGAAATCATCGATAGTGAAGGTGGTGTTATTTATACCGAACCTGTCGCTAATTATCTTGAAGGAAATGCTCGTAGAGTTTCTATGGAAGTTTACGATGATACACCTCCAGGTCCTGCTACATTATATATTTTAGCACAAGTAGACCCTGAAGAATGGGAAGATGAAACAGGAACAGATGTAACTAATTATCCCAATCCTCAACCATTGAGTTTAAAAGGTAAACGAAGAAAAAAGAAAAGAAAGACAAGAAAATTTAATAAACAAAAGATAGGGATGCCTTCTTTTGAAGATATAATGAGATTTGGTGCTGGTGCCGGATTTACGATTAATCCTAATTTCAAACCACCACCTGAAAATGATTCAAGATTTAAAAGAAGGAATGGTAAAAGACGAAGAGGCACAACATCTGATATATCAGACCAATATAATTTTTTACAATCAATAAAGTTACAAGTTGTACCTACAGCTACTAATACAGAGAAAATTTTATTTTATCAAGAGCCAAGAGTTAAAGTATTTGAAATATTCAAACCTTTCGTATCTAACATAGCCGCATCAGGTTCGATTGTTGTTTCAGGTTCGTTATCAGGCCAAGTAATAAATGATACACAAGGAGCAGTTTCTGCGTTAGATAATTTTGGTGCTACTTTAAATACGTTTAGGCGAAAGAGAAAATTTAAAAAATTTGCAGGTAAAGGCGGTCTTAGTAAGAGAAAAAGAATTACACGAAGAGCTTCGCCTGAAGTAGATAACTATTCTTTCAGTTCTCCATCTTTTAATTTCGAGTCTAAACACGTTGGTGCTAAAATAGAGTTAAATACTCCTTCTATTAATTCAACTCAATATCCAAGTTCTCGATACACTATACCTACTACAGGCTCATTTGAAGTTTTAAAAGTAAAAAATAGTTCAACGGTAATACCTGATAAACCTTTCAGAATTTACGATAGACAATTAGCACAGAGTGTAGATGTGCCGATAGAATCTTCTCCATTTAGCATAGAATTTGACCCTGAAGTAACACGTTCTATATCTATAACAAATTTTAGAAGTTATGCTGATGTTCGAGTTTCTAATATAAGAACTTTTTCAGGTGATGTTTTTAGAACAAAGATATATCGTAAATCAGAAGAAAGTATTTCAGATTATGAGTTATTCGCAGACTTGCCTTTAGAATCAAGTGAGTTACTACTAAATACAACAGAAGGAACAGGACTTGAGAGAACAGGTTATTTTGTAAGCCAATCAGACGCTGTTAATTATTGGGAAGTTAGTCAAAGTTTATCAGGATTGACAGGTAATGCAGCTACGGCATCTGCTAAGTATAATATTGATACACAAATGGATTCAATTCATATTTCAGGGTCTAATAAACAAGCAGATGAATATGTAAGATTTAATTTAAATAAGACTTATTCGTTTACTCTCGAAAAAGATGTAAACTATGATTTTTCAGCTGAGATATATGGTACGACAGCACCTAAGATTGTTAATTTAGAAACAGGTGGCACAGAAGAGAAAGTTAAAGCAGAGTTAGAAGTATTCATCAGTGGTTCTAATATTCCCGCACAACAAGGAAATGAAAATTTTGGTGCTAAGTTAGGAGTATTAAGAGTTGACGATGGTTCAGAAAAGAAAGATTTTGGAATTACGACAGGTGACTTCGAGTCAACTTCTAAAAGTGAAAATTGTATTTTAACATTTAAAGTAAATGCTGGTCAATTTTATATAGCTGATATAAGTGTACGACCAGCAACTGAAACAGGATTTTCTCCTGACTTATTTACTTTCACTGCACCGATGCCATCAAATGAAGTTAGACCTGAAACTTATGAATTTCTTGCAGAGTTTTATGATGTAAATAATAATCAAGCAGATGCGTTTACATTCACCGCAACCGGTTCTGAATTTAAAGGTTCTAACATGGTTATCACAGGTGAAGATAACGTTCTTGAAAGTAATTTATTTATAGGAGGCGAAAGTACAGCGAGTGGTATGCACTTAGGTGGGGTATCATCTAAATTACCTGAAACAGGAGGGCCTGGTGCCGCAGGTTCAGGATTTATGAGGTCTGTTGGTTACACAGGATTTACAAGTGCATCTAATCAGAGTTTAGGCGGTAAGTTTGGATTTATGATTTATAGTGGTTCTGTATTACCTGATAGTGGTGATGATTATTTAGGTGTCGGTTTAGAGTTAGTTGGTCAAAGCGGTTCATTAAAATTTAGAACAAACCCATCTGTATTTGATGTTAGAGCTGATTCATTTTTTGTAGGAAGAGAATCAATTCAGTTTATAAGTGGTGCTGAAGGAAACATAGAAATATCATCATCAGAATTTCATCTTACACCTGAAGGTAATGTTACTGCAAGTGAAATGTTATTAGGTGACAAAGCCGGCGGTAATTTTTTACAATTTGCTGGTTCTACACTTACGGTTCAAGGTGACATTGCTGTAGACTCATTAAGAACACCAGCAACTATAGGTGGTTCAACTTCTACTACTTCTAACGCTTCTTCAAGTATTGACGCGCAAGGATTTGCAAGTTTTAAATCTGCGTCTATAGCAGGATTCGTAGTTAATCCTGTAGCGATACATAGTGCTGATAAGAGTCTTGTAATGTCTGCATCAGGTCAAATAACAGGCTCGACCGTTTTATTTACAGGCGGTAAGATAGCTTCGTTTACTTTATCAGATGATGCTTTCACAGCCGGTAATTCATTTTTTATTAGTTCGTCTGTTGAAAGTGCACGAAGTTTTTTTATATCATCATCTAAATTCAATGTAAAAGCCGGTGGTGATATAACAGGTTCTGATGTATTATTTGATGGTGGAAAAGTTGGTGGGTGGACTATAGGAAATGAAACTTTAACAGGCGGAAATTTAATTTTAGACAAAGCAGGTGATATAAAAAGCGCAGATTATCAATCTGATGTAAAGGGTTGGTTAATATCTTCACAAGATAATGGATTCGCAGAATTTGAAAATGCTAAGATACGCGGAACACTTTCAACAACAACATTTGAGAAAGAATCAGTAAATGCAGTTGGTGGTCAATTATTTATAGCAAACTCAACAGCTATAACAGGTTCAGTAATTACTACTGCAGCAACTACGATGAGTGTTGTAAATGCTTCAGGATTTGCTAATGGTGAAATTTTACAAATAAAAAAAGTTACTAATACAGGATTTAATACAGAATATGTAAAAATTAATAGTGCATCTTTAGATGGTGATTTATCAAAAGATGAGTTACATGGAAGAATATATGTACAAAGAGCTTTAACTTCAACATCAAGTAGTTTAAGTGCTTCAGTCGGTGATGGTGTTGGCGGAGCTCAACAATATGAGCCAGGCCAAGTAGTAGTATCTACAGGTAAAGTAGGAACAGGTTATATAAGATTAAATGCTAATCCTAATAATGAAGCAACTCCATATATGGACATTGTTGAAAGAACAGGTAGTAATATTTATGATGTAGAATTAAAAACAAGAGTTGGAGATTTAAGTGGTGTAGCAGGCTCACGAAACGTACCATCAGGATTTACAGGATTTGGTATAATGAGTGAAGTTGCTTTCTTATCAGGTTCTAATATTAAATTAGAAACACCTTCATTTATACTCGGAGATATAAATAGCTCATTTGTTAGTGGCTCAGAAGCAAAGTTAGAAATAAGTGCAAGCAATTTTCATTTATCTTCAAGTGGTGATTTAAAATTAGGACAAGCGCCGACTGCTCGAGTTGCTATGATTCCGAGTCAAAGAAGAGACCCTAATGTTGGTAATTATTATAATACCGTATCATCATCATTTGTAAATTCATCTACTATAGATGATTCAGGTGCAGGTGGAGCTGGGTCTAAACATCCTATGGCTTGGTTTAGATTTAACTTTCCTGATACTTCGTACACGAATAATTCTAATGTTTTAGTTGATGATGAAGCAATTACAGATAAATCACAAACACCTGTATCTTTACTACATAAACAACAAGGTACTCTTAGTGTAGTAAATCGTAAAGACAACAACACCAACAATTTTATAAGTGGTTCGTGGCGTCCAAAAGACGATGGTGTAATTACAAGTGTAACTGACGCATTTACTACTACAAAATTTAACGATTCGAGTATAAGAATATCAAGCGCGGCAAACGGACATCTTTCATTTTCAGTTTGGTTGAACCCAACAACCGTAGCAGTTTCTACTGAACAAATAATACTTAAATGGGGTAATGACGAATATGGATTAAGTTTATATCAAGTTGAAGACGATGTTTATTTTGAAGTATATGATTCTGATGCGAGTAGTTCTTCTGACCGAAACTTTGTGAAAAGTACAAGCACATTAAGTGTAGATAGTTGGCATCACATAGTAGGTGTTTATAATGCTGCGGGAAGTTCTTCAGCAACACTTAATCTTTACGTAAATAAAGTTCTTTCAACACAATCGTTAGCCGGCACATCGGGTGTACAATATATTAATGAGTTTCAAGATGCTATTTTATCTATAGGTGCATTATACGGAAGTATACGAATGTCTACCGATTCATGGACATCACGTACAGACACATCATCACCATACTTATATCCATCTCATGCGATATTTGGTGAAGTGATTATTATGAATGCTGAGTTAGCACAAGCAGATGTTGATATGATATATAATACTGCTAATGCTTTAACTGATGGTAATTTTTCTAATGCTATATCTTATGATGTTTCAGATTCTTCGATTGATATTCGAACAAAAAGTTTTGTATTTGGTATGCCTCATACAGATGGGTTTGCTTTTATAAGTGGTTCTGATAACGGTATATTAGAAATCAGTTCAAGTAACTTTCACGTAAGTGGTGGTGATGTTTCTATGACAGGTGATATTAATGCTACTTCAGGTAATTTTAAAGGAACTCTTACTGCTACAGGTGGTAACATAGGAGGATTTTTACTTGTAAGTAGTTCAAATAGTTATATATCTTCAAATGTAGATAAAACTTCTTATACTGATACATCTGCAGGTGTTTACTTAGGAACAGATGGTATTGGATTAGGTACAGGACAATTTAAAGTTTCAGCCACAGGTGCGATAACTTCAACAAGTGGTACAATAGGTGGATGGACATTAGGAAATACTACACTAACAGCCGGTGATATATTATTAGACGAAGGAAACGAATTAATTCATTGCAATCACAGACATCGTTATCGCCCGGAGCAGTGCATGTCTGTGCCTCTGACTGATGCATGAACTCAGCAGGCGCAGAAGCTTGGCGCGGTCGGGCTGGCGGCGGCGCTCCAGGGCCGCAACATCCTGTGGCCCTTCGTGATTGGGACGGCAATCGCGTACACCGTGGCCGCAGCGGTCGGACAGAACCGGGTGCTGACGACACCTGCTCAGATCGACGTGATCGGCGCGGGTGCG
>ERZ651776.2609-NODE-2609-length-19214-cov-4.814861_pt1 | contig 19214 bp, 17 predicted proteins | sample MGYA00514761_ERZ651776 | MGnify/ENA metagenome assembly ERZ651776 | reverse complement strand
AATTACCACAACAGTATTTCCAAGTTTAACAAATGTATGAAGTATTTCTAATAATTTTTTGATATCGTGTTGATGAAGACCAGTTGTGGGCTCATCCAAGATGTACATAGTTCTACCTGTTGATCTTTTTGAAAGTTCTTTTGCTAGCTTTATTCTTTGAGCCTCACCACCAGAAAGTGTTGTCGCTTGTTGACCAATTTTAATGTAACCCAAACCTACTTTTTTAAGAGTTAAAAGCTTTGTTTTTATATTTGATATATTTTCAAAATATTCACATCCTTCATCTACAGACATATCTAAAACATCGGCAATGCTTTTGTCTTTAAACTTAATTTCTAAAGTTTCTCTGTTATATCTGGTGCCCTTGCATTCATCGCATTGAATATAAACATCAGGTAAAAAGTGCATTTCATAAGTTATCACGCCATCACCTTCACATACTTCACATCTTCCACCTTTAACGTTAAAAGAAAATCTTCCAGGTTTATATCCTCTTGTTTTAGACTCAGGTAAACTTGTAAACCAATCCCTAATTGGGCCAAAAGCTCCTGTATAAGTTGCTGGATTTGATCTTGGTGTTCTTCCAATTGGTGATTGATCTATATCAATTATTTTATCAATTAATTCCACACCTTTATAACTTTTGAAAGCTTTAGGAACCTTTCTAGCTTTATTGTTAAGTGTTAAATTTAAAGCATGATACAAAGTTTGGAGTATTAAAGTTGATTTACCACTTCCAGAAACTCCTGTAATACAAGTAAAACTCCCCGTAGGAATCTTAAGATTAACATTATTCAAATTATTTCCTGTAGCACCATTAATTTCTACAAACCTACCATTTTTAGCTAATCGACGAGTTGTAGGTATATCGATTTTTTTTTTATTAGAAAGATATTGACTTGTAATACTATTTCTGTTTTTTTTAATTTCTTCATAGGTGCCTTGAGCCGTTATTTGGCCACCATTAGTTCCAGCTTCAGGACCCATATCAATAATATGGTCAGCATTTTCCATAGTTTCAGTATCATGTTCAACAACAATTACTGTGTTACCTAAATCACGAAGTCTTTTAAGTGCATTAATAAGTTTTACATTATCCTTTTGATGTAAGCCAATTGATGGTTCATCAAGAACATACAAGACACCAGTTAAACCAGAGCCAATTTGTGAAGCTAATCTTATTCTTTGTGCCTCACCTCCCGATAATGTTCCTGACTCTCTAGATAAGGTTAGATAATCCAGACCAACATTTAGTAAAAAATTTAATCTTTCATTAATTTCTTTCAATACATGCTCTGCTATTTTAAATTGTCTTTTATCTAGATTTTTTTCTAAATCTTTAAACCAATTTGCAGAGTCTAAGATTGATTTTTTTGTAACTTCACTAATGTTATGATTGTCAATTTTAACACATAAAGCCTCTTCTTTAAGTCTATCACCATTACATCCTTCACAAGCTGAATCTGATTGATATTCCGCTATAGCTTCTCTTTTCCACTCACTATCAGATTCTAAAAATCTTCTTTCAAGGTTGTTTATTACACCTTCAAAAGTTTTTTTATGTGAATATTTTTCATATCCGTCATCGTAATTAAATTTAATTTCTTCTTCATCAGATCCAAATAAAATTACATCCTTATTTTTTTTTGATAGTTTTTTCCATTTTTCATCTAAAGAAAAACCATAATGTTTAGCAATAGATGCTAATGTTTGAGCATAATATAAGGTTGTAGACTTTGCCCATGGTTCGATTGCTCCGTCAGCAATGCTCTTCCTTTCATCTGGTATAACTAAATTAGGGTCAACGTTTAATTTCATCCCAATCCCCTCACATTCTTCACAAGCACCATAAGGGCTATTAAAAGAAAATAGTCTTGGTTCAATTTCTTCGATTGTAAAACCACTTTCTGGACAAGCAAACTTAGTTGAATAAATTAGCTTTTCAATTTTTCTAAATTTTTGAGGCAAGGTTTCATCTTCATATTCTACAAAAACCAATCCATTAGATAGATTAACAGCTGCCTCAACACTTTCTGCCAATCTATTTCCTAATTTTGAGTTTAAAACAATTCTATCTACTAGAACTGAAATATCATGTTTAAGTTTTTTATCTAAATTAGGAGATTTTTCGATATCATATAAAATATTATCAATCTTAATTTTTCTAAAACCTCTTCTCTTATAACTTAAAATATCTTTCTTATACTCTCCCTTACGACCTCTAACTACAGGTGCATAGATATAAATTGTGCTTTTTTTCGGAAGTTTTTTTACCAAATCTACAATTTGAGTTATTGTCTGAGATGTAATTGGTTTTCCAGTGAAAGGAGAATAGGGGATACCAGCTCTTGCAAATAATACTCTCATATAATCATAAATTTCAGTAACTGTTGCAACAGTCGATCTAGGATTCTTTGATGTATTTTTTTGTTCAATAGCAATTGCAGGACTTAAGCCTTCTATCAAGTCAACATTTGGCTTTTTCATTTTATCCAAAAATTGTCTTGCATAAGCAGATAAACTTTCGACGTATCTTCTTTGTCCCTCCGCATAAATAGTATCGAATGCTAAAGAGGATTTTCCAGAACCAGAAAGTCCAGTTATAACGACTAACTGATCTCTAGGTATCTCAACAGAAATATTTTTTAAATTGTGCTCTTTTGCACCTTTAACAACAATTTTTTTAAGCATTTTGCTTGTGGATATAAGTAATTTTGTTCATTTACAATGCGCTATATAGTATAAAGATAATAATTCATTACTAACTTAAATAGGATTTATATATGGCCGGAAGTTTAAATAAAGTTTTATTAATTGGCAGACTAGGTGCCGATCCAGAAATTAAACAAACACAAGGTGGAAAAGGTTTTGCAAGCTTAAGTGTGGCTACCAGTGAGAGCTGGAAAGACAAAAACTCTGGAGAAAAAAAAGAAAAAACTGAATGGCATAGAGTTGTTATTTTTAATGAAGGCTTGGTAAATGTCGTCAAACAATACTTGAAAAAAGGTGCTCAGATTTATGTTGAGGGACAATTGACTACTAATAAATATACAGATAGCAATGGCCAAGAAAAATATAGCACACAAATTGTTCTTCAAGGATACAATTCAACATTAAAAATGCTTGGTGGAGCCACAGGATCTCCTCAGGGTGGGGTTGATCAATCTTCAGCTTCTAGCTCACTTCCTTCTGACGATATGAGTTCTCCGGCCGATTTAGACGACGAAGTTCCTTTTTAAATCTATTTTTTAATGGTCGATAAAAAAATCGAAATCAGAAATGTAACCGATGAGATGAAGGCATCTTATCTGTCGTATGCTATGAGCGTTATTGTCTCTAGAGCATTACCAGATGCAAGAGATGGCCTAAAGCCGGTTCATAGAAGAATTATATTCGCTATGTATAAAGGTGGTTACGATTGGTCTAAGCAATTTAGAAAATCAGCAAGAGTAGTCGGTGATGTTATTGGTAAGTATCACCCTCACGGTGACCAAGCTGTTTACGATGCGCTAGTTAGATTGGCGCAAGATTTTTCTATGAGCTTAACTTTATTAGATGGACAAGGAAATTTTGGTTCCTTGGACGGTGATCGAGCAGCTGCAATGCGTTATACTGAAACAAGATTAGCAAAAGTAGCCGAGTTTTTAATTTCAGATATAGACAAAAATACAGTCGACTTTCAAAATAATTATGATGATACAGAATTAGAACCAGTTGTTTTACCAGCGCAGTATCCAAATCTTTTAGTGAATGGAGCGAGTGGTATTGCAGTTGGTATGGCGACTAACATACCTCCTCACAATCTTGGAGAGGTTATTGAGGGAACTTTAAAGTACATAGATAATAACGAGATCACTATAAAAGAATTAATGAAAGTAATTCCTGGTCCTGATTTTCCTACAGGAGGAATTATTATAGGCCAAAATGATATTATTCCAGGATATGAAAAAGGAAGAGGTTCTATAAAAATTCGAGGTGAGATCGAAGTTGAAGAAGGCTCTAAAGATAAAAAAATTATTGTCATTAATTCAGTTCCTTACCAGGTTAACAAAACTGTCTTGATTGAAAAAATTGCTGAACTTATTAGAGATAAAAAAATTGAAGGAATATCAGACTTGAGAGATGAGTCTAATAAAGATGGAGTAAGAATTGCAATAACAGTAAAAAAAAATGTGTCTGAAGCTATTATTGTTAATCAACTATATAAATTTTCTCCATTGCAAACCTCATTTGGATTTAACACTTTAGCTATTAATGAAAAAAAACCAGAACTTCTAAACCTAAAGCAATTTATTAAAATATTTGTAGATTTTAGAGAAAAGGTTTTAACTAAAAGAACGTTATTTGAATTAAAAAAAGCTAAAGATAGAACCCATATTTTAATCGGTTTATTTATTTCAATTGAGAATATTGACGAAGTTATTTCTATAATTAGAAAATCAAAAGACCCTTCAGAAGCAAAAGCTACATTGTTAAAAAAGGTATGGAGCTTTCAGAAATCAAAAATTGATAAGGATGTTTTGGAAGTTAACGAGTTATCTACTAAAAGGGAATATCAGTTAAGCGACCATCAGGTTAAAGCTATTTTAGAATTAAGATTGCAAAAATTAACCAATATAGGACACGAAGAAATTAATTCAGAACTGCAAGATCTTTATAAACTTATAGTGAAATATAAAAAAATTCTTAATGATAAAAAAGAATTGCAAAATCTAATCAAAACTGAACTAGCGGAAATTAAGAAAAAGTTTGCAGTCCCTAGAAGAACTAAGTTGGTAGGGGCTGTTGAGAATGTCGATGTAGAAGATGTTATTCAAGAAGAAAAAGTAATCGTTACTGTTACCAATAAAGGATATATTAAAAGAACCCCTCTAACTTCTATACGAGCGCAAAAAAGAGGCGGCAAAGGAAAAACAGGAATAGTTACTAGGGAAGAAGATTTTGTTTCGCAATTATTCCCTGTAAGCACATTAACCCCAGTTTTGTTTTTTTCATCCAAAGGAATTGTATACAGATTAAAAGCGTGGAAAATTCCTGAAGGCTCCAATACATCCAAGGGTAAAGCCCTAGCAAATATATTCCCTATAAAAGCAGATGCACAAATTAGTTCCATACTTCCATTGCCATACGACGAATCTACATGGAAAGATAATTTTTTAATCTTTGTTACATCCACTGGTAAAATAAGAAAAAATAGCATTCTTGATTTTGAAAATATCCAAGCAAATGGAAAGATTGCCATGAAGCTTGAGAAAGACGATAAAATAGTAAGTGTCAAGATTGTTAAAAAAAATGATGACGTTATGCTAAATACCCATTCTGGAAAAAGTTTAAGAATCAATGCCAGCAAGATTAGAATTTTTAAAGGAAGGTCTTCTAAAGGAATTAAAGGAATTAATCTAAAAAATAACGACAAAGTTATCTCTCTTACTGTTTTAAATCATGTAGAAACGACTTCTGAAGAAACAAAGGCTTATATCAAAAGGACTAGAAAAGATGATTTAGAAAATACTGATGACACAAATTTTGAAATTAGCACTAAAAAATATGAAGAACTGAAACTAAGAGAAGAGTTTATTTTAACCATTACAGAAAATGGATATGGAAAAAGATCCTCTTCCTATGAATTTAGAGAAAGTGGCAGAGGAGGCCAGGGTATAATAAATATTATTAGTTCCGAAAGAAATGGTAATATAGCTGCTTCTTATTCTGTTAAAAATGACGATGATATTATGTTGATTACTAACAAGGGCCAAATGATTAGGTGTGCAGTTAGTGATATAAGAATTACGGGAAGAAACACCCAGGGAGTCAGAATATTTAAGGTAGAAAAAGATGAAAAAGTGGTTTCTTCTGTTTGTTTAACAGATTCTGTGGCAGATTAAATTAATGAAAAAAATAGGTATATATCCAGGAACTTTTGATCCGATTACATTGGGACATTTGGATATTATCAAACGTGCAAGTCAAATAGTTGATACACTGTATGTCTGCATCGCAGTGAGCAAAAATAAAAAAACATTATTTTCAGCTCAAGAAAGAGTTGAGATTGTTAAAAAGTCTTTAGGAGGTTCTTTTAAAAATGTAAAAATTATTAGCTTCAATACGCTAACCGTCGCTCTTTGCAAAAAAATTAAAGCTTCATTAATTTTTAGAGGATTAAGAGTAGTGACTGATTTTGAGTATGAATTCCAGTTAGCTGGCATGAACAACAGACTTAATAAAAAAATACAAACTATTTTCCTAATGGCTGAAATTGAAAATCAATTAATTTCCTCTAATATGGTTAAAGAAATTGCAGAATTGGGAGGTGATGTTAGAAAATTTGCACCAAAACCGGCAATAGTATATTTAAACAAAAAATTTAAAAATAAGTAATAATGAAATTTATTTTATCCAAAATATTAGTGTTATTGGTCTTGTTTTTATCAACCATTAAAGGAGAAGCAGTGGAAAATCCAAAAATAATTTTAACGACAAAATACGGTGATGTAAAGATTGAGCTTTTTAAAGATATTGCTCCAAATCATGTAGAAAGAGTTTTAGAACTTAGCAAAGCAGGAAAATATGACGGTGTTGCTTTTCATAGAGTGATAGATGGTTTTATGGCTCAAACGGGTGACATCCAACATGGAAATACTAAAAAAGGTTTTAATGCAGCTTTGGCTGGAACAGGTGGTTCTGATCTTCCAGACTTAACTCAAGAATTTAACAATACTGCCCATGAGCGCGGTACTCTTTCTATGGCTAGATCTCAAGATCCCAATAGTGCTAATAGTCAATTCTTTATTTGTTTTCAAAATGCTCCTCATCTTGATCGACAATATACTGCCTTTGGAAAAGTTTTAGAGGGTATGGAATTTATCGATAAGTTAAAAAAAGGTGAAGATGGTTCTGGTGCTGTTACCGATCCCGATATTATTGTAAAAATTACTGTTCTTTAAATTCTCGCATGCCATGTTCATTTAAAGTATTAAATGAAAATTCTGGCGCAAGATTGGGAAAAATTATTACTAGTAGAGGTGAAATTGACACTCCTGCGTTCATGCCAGTTGGTACTGCAGCTACTGTTAAAGCTTTATTAATTGACCAAGTCAAGGATACTGGAGCCCAAATAATTTTAGGGAACACTTATCATTTAATGTTAAGACCTGGAATTGAAAGAATTAGCAGGGTGGGTGGTCTCCACCAATTTATGAATTGCGACTTACCTATTTTAACAGATTCTGGTGGCTTTCAGGTAATGTCTCTATCCAAAATTAGCAAAGTAGTTGAAGACGGAGTTTATTTCAATTCTCATGTAGATGGTAAAAAAATATTTCTATCTCCAGAAGTAAGCATACAAATTCAAAAAGGATTAAACTCAGATATTGTAATGATTTTTGATGAATGTCCTGAATACACAAATGACAAAAGCAGAGTAAAAAAATCTGTAGATCTTTCAATTGAGTGGGCAAAAAGATCTAAAAAAGAATTTGGTTTTAATCCTGAAAAAATGCTTTTTGGCATTGTTCAGGGAGGTATCTTTAATGATCTGAGAAAAGATTCTTTAAAAAGATTAGAAGAAATAGGATTTGATGGTTATGCACTAGGAGGACTTGCTGTTGGAGAAAAACAACAAGAAATGTTTGATGTTTTGGATAACATTAAAGAAGATCTTCCGCGTCATAAGCCACATTATTTAATGGGTGTAGGAACGCCTGCAGACATATTAGGAGCTGTAAAAAGGGGGATAGACATGTTTGATTGTGTTTTGCCAACAAGATCAGGAAGAACAGGTTTGGCTTATACCTGGGAAGGTAAAAAAAATTTAAAAAATGCCAAATATGCAAATGACGACTCTCCACTGGATCCATTAGTTAACTGCCCTGCATCACAAAAATATTCTCGTAGTTATTTAAATCATTTGATTAATTCTAAAGAAATTTTGGCATCAACGCTCTTAAGTTGGCACAATATTGCCTTTTATCAAGACCTGACTAGAAAAATTAGAGAATCTGTTGCTAATAACGATTTTCAAAATTTTTATAACAAGCATTTTGATATTCTAAACTCTTAATTCACAAGTCTTCTCGTCTTGTAAAAAATGTTGATAACGGGCTATTTCTATTGATTATTAGATAGATATTTAATAAACAGTAAATTCTTAACTTGTAAAATTGTATTATTTATCATGTTAATTAAATGTGTGGGCCCTTAGCTCAGTCGGTAGAGCAATTCCCTTTTAAGGAATGGGTCGCAAGTTCGAATCTTGCAGGGCTCACCAATTATTATGACAAAAGAAACAAAATATTTCCTTGTTAAATGCAATAAGTGCAAAACAGAAGTTAAGGTGTCTCCCCAAGTTTACAGAAAAAAAGAAAAAGTTGAATGTGATCAATGTCAACAAGCAATGTTTAAAAAATTTAAACTGTCTTAAGTTTTGGAAAGTTTTTTCTAATTGAAGGAATCCAGCTTCTTATTTGAGCAATTCTATTAGTGGAAGAGGGATGTGTGCTTAAAAATTGAGGTGGCTCTTTTCCTTTATTTTCTTCCCTCATTCTTTTCCATAATTCAGCGCCTTCATACAAATTATAACCTGTCAAAGAACAGAATGCCAAACCTAGATAATCAGCTTCTGTTTCTTGTGATCTCGTAAAAGGATTAAATACTCCGACTTGCAAAACATCTACACCGGTAGTTTTTCCGATAGTGTTCCTAGTCCTCGAAATGGCACCTCCTAAAAATATATCAGCAACAGTAGTTCCAAGATTTAGAGCTAAGGAAGCACTCATTCTTTCAACAGAATGTTTGGCAACAGCGTGTGCAATTTCATGACCCATTACGTTAGCAAGGCCATCTTCATTCTTGGTAACTTTAAGAATCCCGCTATAAACAGCAATTTTTCCACCAGGCATGCACCAAGCATTAAGCATTTTATCGTCATCTACTAGCGTATATTCCCATTTAAAGTTTTCTGTAGGGTCTTTAATCTTCTTCATTTTAAAATAAGAAGAGATAGCAACTTCCATTTTTGAGCCTATCGATTTAATCAATTTTAGAGTTTCAGTATCTTTACTGATCTTTGCTTTTTTCTTAAACTTCTCATATGCTTGTGCCGCCTTGCTGTTGATTACCGATTCGGGATAAAAAGTAATTTGTTTTCTATTAGTAATTGGTGCAGACGAACAAGATGCTAAGCTGAAACTGCAGCATCCACAGCCAATATATTTCACAAACTCTCTTCTCTTCATAATAAAAATGTTATAGTAGTTTATTATTATTTTTAGACTATTTACTAATATTTTAAATAAAAATGTTAAAAAACAAAATTCCCAAAAGAACTTTAATATCTCGTATTAGAACCTATTTTTTGACTGGTGTGGTGGTTTTAATACCAATTGGTATTACCATTTATTTAACTGTATTAATAATGAGTATTTCCCCATCATTGATACCAGCTAGTATCAATCCAAATAAGTACCTTCCTTTTAACATACCGGGCTTAGAGTTTTTGATCGCTTTTATAATAATTACCTTTGTGGGAATGGTTTCCTTAACTTTTATAGGAAAAACTTTGTTAAATTTTGGACAGAGAATATTAAACAAGATTCCAATTTTAAGAACAATTTACAACGGCTTGGGACAATTAACAAAAAATTTCACATCGAGTAATAATAAATCAAAAAAAATAGTACTTCTTGAGTATCCAAGAAAAGGTGTCTGGTCAGTTGGTTTTGCTACCGGTGATAACAAAGGTGAAATATCAAATAAAGCAGGTAGGGGTAAAAAGTTAATTAACGTTTTTGTTCCCACAACGCCAAATCCTACTAGTGGTTTCTTGCTAATGGTTCCAAAGAAAGACTTAATATTTTTAGATATGAACTTTGAAGATGCCTCTAAGTTTATTATGTCAGCAGGATCTATAAATCCTAGAGGCAAATAAAAAAATGATATTTTTATGCTTAAAATTATTACCTCTGGAGCTTTTGCTGCAGCGTTAGAAAAAATCCTTCCTTTATTCGCACAAAAAAACAATATTACCTACGAGCTCTCCTACGGGTCTTCCTTTGGTGAAGCTAATGACTCCATACCCTCAAGAATTAAAAAAAATGAGCATTTTGATATATATTTTTTAGCTGAAGGTGCAATAAACAGACATCATGAGGAGGGTATCCTAGACATCAAAACTAAACACAATATTGTAAGCTCAGAGATAGGTGTCGCCGCAAAAAATGGTTCTAATTTATATGATATATCGTCCTTAGAATCTTTTAAAGATACTCTAATATCATCAAAATCAATTGGTTATGCTGCTTCGGCCAGTGGTATTTATCTTGCAAATACTGTTTTTCCAAAAATTTTTAATGATCCTGATGTTATATTTAAAAAATCAAAAAAAATATTGAGTGAAAGGGTAGGTTCAGTCATTTTAAGAGGTGATATAGAGATAGGCTTTCAACAATATAGTGAATTACTACCAATTAAGGGAATAAATATAATGGGGATGCTACCAAAGGAAATTAGAAAGCCTTTTATATTTGGATCTGCAATGTCTAACAATTCAACGTCCGAACCTATTTACACAAAATTAATAGAATTCATTAAGCATAATGATATTCAGAAACTAATTACAAACTCTGGCCTTAAGGTATTGTAAATATTTATTTACTAATTTTAATTTATTAAATTAATTTATATAATTAAGCAATTGTTTTAAATGTATTTTTTCTTTTTTTAATAAGACTTTTTTAGTTGTTATGCCTCCTTTGCCAGAATAGCCACCGAGACTACCATCGGACCTTACAACCCTATGGCAAGGTATCATTGGAGGAAAAGGATTTTTACCTATAGCGTTTGCAACAGCTCTAACTGCAAGAGGTTTATTTATGGCTTTAGCAACTTGTGAATATGTCCTCAACTTTCCTTTGGGTATTTTTTTTAGATAATTCCAAACTTTAATTTGAAATTTAGTTCCTTTGAGATTTTTCATTATAATTTTATATAGTTATCTAGATATCAGCTGTTAAAAATAAATTTTATAAGTTTGATTTGTAGTATTGACAAGTTAATTTCATTGATATATTATTTCCGATAATTAATGGTTATCGGTAATATTTAATATGAGCAATATAGTTAATAAATTAAATGAATTGGAAAAAGAAACCAACCTTAATCTAGGATCATCTAAATCTCTAAATACATTAAGAGCATACAAATCTGATTTTTCAGATTTTAAAAACTTCTGTACAGACCTAAATTTACCTTATCTACCAACGCATATTAAAGCAGTTTCTTTGTATATGACACATCTGTCACAATCCAATAAATACAGCACATTAAAAAGAAGATTGGCCTCAATTAACGTAATACACGGTTTAAAAGGTTATCATATTGATACTAAAAACCCCCTAATAAAAGATAACTTAGAAGGTATAAAACGAAAAATAGGTGTATATCAAAATGGTAAAAAACCACTATTAATCAATAATTTATATAAAATAATTAATGTTATAGATGATTATAAAATACATAAATATGTACGTTCTACAAGAGATAAGGCAATAATATTAATAGGATTTTCGGGAGGTTTCAGAAGATCAGAAATTGTGAATTTAAAAGAAAGCGATCTTGAGTTTGTGGAGGAAGGTCTAAAAATAAGCTTACGAAGGTCTAAAGGTGACCAGTATGGAGAAGGAATGATCAAGGCAATACCTTATTTTAATAACAAAAAATACTGTGCAATTATAGCTCTTAAAGATTGGTTGAGTGCTAGAACAAACGATAATGAGCTTATATTCCCCTACTCTGACAAAACTGTATCATTAATACTGAAGAAATACTTAAATCTCATTGGATTAGATAGCCGGCTTTACTCTGGACACAGCTTAAGATCAGGATTTGCAACATCAACCGCATCTCACGGAGCTGATGAGCGGAGCATTATGGCAATGACAGGTCATAAATCTACTGAAATGGTTAGAAGGTATATAAAAGAGTCAAATCTTTTTAAAAATAATGCATTAGATAAGTTAAACAATTAACAAGAGCTAGCAAACACAAATCGAAGCTTAGACTAATACATCAAGAGTGTATTATTTTTTTATGTCCAATAAAATTTTTTTCGCTTAATTAAATTACACTCTGAAAGAATGTAAGAGCATACTTCTTTAGAATTAAAATATTTGTGATATTTTTGATGAGCACTTCTAGCATACTTTTTTGCTAGATGATCATTTTTTTTAAAAAAATTAATTTTGTTTATGAGGTCATTTTTATTTTTATAAAAAATTATTTCTTTATTTGTAAAAAATTTATTGTAATTAGTTTTTTGATCCATAAAAGTCAAAAGCCCATTGCCAATTAATGAAGCTATACGATCACTTGAATATAATTTTTGATATTGTCCTCTACTAATATTTAGACCCATTCTTGAATTGCTCAAATAGTGAAAAAAATCTGATCCCCACTTTGGAGAATGAAAGTTACTTGAAATAAAATATTTTTTAATTTCGTGCAATGAAGAATGTAAAAAATTAATAAAGTTATCTCGTTCATCGGTTTTACCTGATTTCAAAACGCCTCTATGCTGTCCATGGCTTAAAGAAAAAAAAAGATCATAAAGAATATTATTATTTAAAAAATTTTTATTGCTCTCTATTGAAGAATCGACAGGATTTGGGATAAAATAAAACTTATTCTTGAATTTAGAAAGAATCTTATTTGGTAAAGATGTTATAAAAATCTTGTCTATATGATTAATATTATTCAGCAAAATTTTTGAATTGTTTTTAAAGAACTCTGGAGAAATAGAGTCAATATACAATCTACAAATTTTTACATCTGGCAGTAAGATTTTAATTTTTTTTAAAGTTGCTTCATTAATTTTATTAGTATGTCCTAAAATTATTAGGTCAGGTGCAAAATTTATGACATTGTTAATTATTTTTTCATTAAGGGAGTAAATGGTGTTTCCAATATTAGATTTTAAAAAAAATTTATCATCAATAGTATGAACGAAATGTCCAAGTTTAGTAAATCCAATATTAAATTTATTAGCTGTACAATAGTATAAATTACCATTGGATGATTGGTTAAAGCTAGCAATATGTAATATTTTTAGATTTTTTTTATTTACAGCTACTTTTTTTTTAAAAAGAGAAGCACGTATATTGTCAATTTTTTTAGAGGTTTTATCCAAAGAATAATTAAATTTTTTAAAAATATTTTTTTGCATCAAAGTTAATTTCTTGGAATTCTTTGCAAGAAAAGTTATTTTTTTTAACAATTCATCAGAATTGTTATTTTTTAATATTGAAAAAACTTCTGTTAATGTTTCAATCAAGCCACCCCTATTAGAAACTATTGGAAAGGATCCTCTAGCAGCAGATTCTATTGGAAGACGACCTAGGGGTTCATCCCACCTTGAGCAGGCAACGGTGATTTTAGATTTCGAGATAAGTTGCAAGACTTCTTTATTAGAAATTTCACCAAGCTCAACTATATCCTTGTTTTTTTGTATTTCTCTTCTCGGTTCAGAGCCAACAGCTATTCCTTTCCATGTTTTATGATTTTTAAGAAACTTTGATACTGCATCAGTATAAATATCATAACCTTTTGCACGATTTAACTTACCAACAAATAAAACTATATTTTTTTTAACTGGAAATTTTTTTACCGATTCTATACCTGGGTAAAAAATATTTATTTTTTTTGTATTAGTTATTTTCAAATCTCTAAAAAATTGATCTTTCATCCACACACTTAAAAAAACTAAACTATCAACGTTCTCATACAAAAGCTTCCGATCAGAAAGTTTTGTAGATCCTTTAAGGTCCAATGGATTATTATGAAAGAAAAGTAAAAACTTTTTATCTGGAAATTTTTTTTTAAGATAAAAAAAATACTTTGGTCTGTTATGTAATTCAATAATATCGGTGTTTGGTAAAATTTTTTTTGCAAATGAATCTACATAAGAAGAGTTTCTAAAAAAATTTTTGCTAGAATCTAAAGGCTTGAAGTTTTTTGCGTCTAAGGGTTTATTAACTTTAGAGCCATATACATTAGTAGTTTTTTTATATTTTGATTTTGGTAAATGGGTATTCACTAGAATGGAAACTGCACCAGCTCCTACTTTGGTATATTTTTCTTTTAAAGGTAGTAAAATTGCAATATTCATTTTTTATAAATTAAAAACTTTTAAAAAATTATCTGACGTTGACCTACCTATTTCTGAAATTTCTATCTTTTTTAATTCAGACAATCTCTTAGCCACTAAAATAACATTTTGAGGATAATTCTTTTTACCCCTTAGAGGGTGTGGTGATAAATAAGGCGAGTCAGTTTCTATCAGAACTCTATCTATAGGAGTGTATTTTGCGACTTCTTGAATTTCGATAGTGTTTTTAAAAGTTATAATTCCACTAAATGAGATGTAGCAACCAATATCTAATAAAGATTTTGCAAATTTCATTGATCCGGTAAAACAATGTATCAAAACACTTAGATTCGAATTTTTTGTATGCTCTTTAAGAATACTCAAAGTTTCATCTTCCGCATCTCTAGTATGAACAATGACAGTTGAATTGTCTTCGATCGCAAACTTAATATGAGTTTCAAATAAATCAATTTGACACTTTTTTTTTTCAGAAGAATAATAAAAATCAAGACCTGTCTCTCCATAACCAATATTTTTGTCTGATGATTGATAAAGTTTTTGTACCTGATCTTTTTTGTCACTTTCAATGTGTGCCTCGACTGGATGAATACCTACACTAGAGTAAATATTTTGATACTCTTTGGATATTTCAATGCATTTTACAGAAGATTGAATATTAGTTCCAATCGTTAGTAATTTAGTAACAGATGATTTTTCACAATCTTCTATAATTTTAGAAATATTACTTACTAAAGGTTCGTAGGTAAGGTGACAGTGTGAATCGATAAACATTATATATATTTTTTAAACATTAATCCTGGCATTTTCAATTCTGTGTTAACTGGTAAATTTTTATTTATTAATTCAAGTGATATATTTTTGCTCTCTATATTTAAACAAGATAAATAAAATTCAGATTTTGAAGGCATTACTGGATGTAAAAGAATAAATATATTCTTCAATGCATTAAGGGCAACATATAAAATAGTCCCTACCCTAGGATCAGAATTTTTCGCTTTAGTCCATGGCTCTTCATCATTTACAAATTTATTAATTTTAGATGAGTAAGAAATTATTTCTCTTATATAATTATGAATCTCAAAACTATCCATGAATTTTCTCAATCCTTCTACTGGATATTCCATAAACTTTTGGTCACCGTTTAAAAAAGATTTTGGGTCTGGTACTTTGCATGAGAAATATTTATTAATAAGTACAAAAATTCTTTGACTAAGATTTCCAATATTGTTAGCAAGATCACTATTTATGCAATTTTTTAGATTATCGATATTAATATTTCCATCTAAACCATACATAACTTCTTTCATTAGATAATACCTAATTTCATCCAAACCAAATTCATTCACTATTTCAATAGGGTCTAAGATATTACCTTTGGATTTTGACATTTTCTCATCACCAGACAAAATCCAACCGTGTCCAAATATTTTTTTAGGCAAAGGTATTTCAGCTGCAAGTAAGAATGCAGGCCAGTATACCGCATGAAATCTTAAAATATCTTTTCCTATGATATGAACATCCGCAGGCCAAAATGAGTTCTCGTCAAAATAGTTTGTGGCTGTAAGATAATTTGTGAGAGCGTCTAGCCAGACATAAACAATATGATCTTTCGAATTTGGAACGGGGATACCCCATTTGAAAGAATTTCTAGAAATGGACAGATCGTTTAAGCCACCTTTTACAAAGCTCATTACCTCATTTCTTCTTGATGATGGTTGAATAAATTCAGGGTTATCTTCATAATGTTTTATCAAAAGATTTTGAAATTCAGATAATTTAAAAAAATAAGATTCCTCCTCAACCCACTCAACTACACTACCAGATGCCTCACACAATTTGATATTATCCTTTTCAACAATTTCACTTTCTGTATAAAAAGCTTCATCAGATACTGAATACCAGCCGCTATATTTTGACAAATAAATAAATTTTTTTTCCTCTAAAATCTTCCATAGTTTTTGAACAGTTTTATGATGTCGAATTTCAGTAGTTCTAATAAAATCGGTATTACTTAAATTTAAAGTTTTTGTAAGATCTAAAAAAACTTTCGAAATTTCATTGCAAAAAATATCAGGTGATAATTTTCTTTTATCTGCAGATTTTTGTATTTTTTGACCATGCTCATCAGTTCCTGTCACAAACATTACATCATATCCTTCAAGCCTTTTGTATCTAGCTATGAAATCAGCAGAAATACTTGAGTAGGCATGACCCATGTGTGGTTTAGCTGATGGATAGTAAATCGGCGTTGTAATGTAATATTTTTTTTTCATTAACTTAACCTTTTAACAATCTCATGAGTTTGGTCTATGCTAGAATTAAAATCTTTTAATTCTTTAGATCTTTTTTCAAATAGTGAGTAGAGTTTTTTATATTTTGAATAGTTGTTATTATAACTATCTAAAAACAATTTTTTTGCTATTTGATTGCCAAAGTTAAGTGCGTTTAAATCTTTATTTTTTTTATAATCTTCGTAGCAAAACTTTACTATTTCTGCTGAACTCATATCAATAAGATTGTTTTCTTCAATATAAATAATTTTTTTAATTATCATGCCTGGCGTATCGTAAGCATCAAAATGATCAAGTATAGAGGATGAGGATAAGTCGAAGTCACTTAGTAGTTTTGTTAACAATTCATCAGATATTTTTTTATTCATTTTAATATTAATCTTATGACATCTTGATAGTATTGTTTCATATATTTTTGCATGGGAGTTTCTAATTAAAAAGAAATATGTATTTTTGGGAGGCTCTTCTAATAATTTAAGCAATGAATTGGTTGCGTTAGAATTTAAATCTTCAATATTTAAAATTAAAATAAATCTTGGTGACGAAAATGAAGCCTCATATGAACAAAAATTGATTAATTCTCTAATTTGCTCTATTTGGATAGAAGAGTTTTTTTCCTTTTTTTTAACAATTTTGAAATTTACATATTCATTATTAGATAATTTTTTTAAAATTTCTTGGTCATGAATAGTGAAATCCTTCAAATATGTCTCTTTTTCTGAACTATTTAAAAGATGGAATGCAAAAAAATGTAATAAAAAAGTTTTTTTACCTAAACCAGCCTGACCTGAAAAAATTATTGACTGAGGTAGATTCTTAAAAGTTAATAAATTATTTAAAGATTGAAAGTAATTTTCATAGTAATAAAGCCTATTGTTAACTTTATTCATTTTCAAAATTACTTTTAATTCTTTTTACTAGGCCGCCTCTTAAAATTTTAGCTGATAATTTGATAGAATAAAAAAAAGCTAGACTATCTGCTGAACCATGACTTTTTATTACAGGGGCATTTAATCCTAAAAAAATTCCCCCATTATATTTTCTTGGGTCTAGAGTTTGTTTTACCTTCTTAAATAAAGGAAAGCTAAAAAGATAGCAGACTTTTCCAAACAAAGAATTTGAAAATATTTTTTTGATTTCTGTGGTAATAAAATTAACTGTACCTTCAGCTGTTTTTAAAGCTATATTTCCTGAAAAGCCATCAGTAATAATCACATCTACATCCCCATCCTTAATGTGATTACCTTCTATATAGCCACTGAAATCAAAATTATTATTGTTATTAGATAGTGTGTTGAAAGCATTCTTTAATTCTTCGTGTCCTTTTATTTCTTCAGAGCCTACATTTAGTAAAGCAACTGCTGGATTTTTTTTATCGAAGATAGACCGATAAAGTTCAGCTCCAATTTTGGAAAACTCAACATAATTTTTTTCATTAAATTCTATATTAGCTCCAAGATCCATAACAACACTAATTCCTTTAAAATTTGGCCACAAACCTGCTATTGCCGGTTTGTCAATGCCATCCATCATTTTAATTAAAAGTTTTGAGATAACGAGCAAAGCTCCAGTGTTTCCGGAGGATATAATCAAATGAGATTCTTTATTTTTAACGCTTTCTATTGCTTTCCACATACTACTGTCCTTGCCGACCTTAATAGCATCTCGTACGGAATTTTTATCCTCTATCTGACTTTCACAATTAATTATTTTATAATTTTGAGGTAATATATTTTTATATTTGCTTATTTCTTCTACGATCGAAGTTTCTTTTCCAAAAATATTAAAAAATATTTCCTTATCCTCTTTTAAAAAAAGACTTAAGCCTTCAATAACCTTGTCAGGAGAATTTTCTCCACCCATTGCATCAATTGCAATAGTGTAGTTAAAACTACTCATATAATTATTTATTAAATTTTAGGCTTGAAAATTTGCTTGCCGTTATACATTCCAGTTTTAGCATCAACATGATGCGACAACCTGTATTCACCGCTTTTTTTATCTTCAACAATATTTTTAAAAACAGCAGATCTATGTGATCTTCTCATGCCTTTTTTAGATTTTGATGTCTTCTGCTTTGGTACAGCCATAATAATACATTAAAAAAGTTAATATTGCTTATTTAATATCAATATGATCGTATTAATCAATATAATAATAGGATGCATTAATCTTTCTTTTATGTTTAAAACCTCATCATAATATGACAAAAACCTTAAATTTTTTTAATAAAATAACTTTTATTACATTTTGCATTTCCACTGTCTTATCATGTAGCTACAAGCCTGTTGTAAAAACTAATGGAATTCAAAATTTAGACAAACGTACAGAGTTGATGACTGTTGGAACCACGAATAAAAATGATATTATCCAATTGATTGGTCAAACTATACTAAAAGAGCAGCCGAATGAAAATATATGGGCCTATGTTGAAACAGTAGAGCAAAAGAAGTTTGGTAAAAAAAAAATTATAAAAAATACCTTATTAATTTTAGAATTTGACAGCAAGGGTGTATTAAAAAATAAAAAAATATTAAACAAGAACGATTTTAATAAACTTAAATTTGATGAGGCCAGTACAGAGAGTTATGGATTGAACAACTCTTTCTCAAAAAGAATATTTTCTAGTATAAAAAAGAGAGCTCAAAACAGACTTGATACGCTGACCAAATAAAAAATAATTATCCTGCAATTATTGCTAACAAAAGTAATGCAACAATATTAGTTATTTTAATCATGGGATTAACTGCAGGTCCTGCTGTATC
>ERZ651776.2608-NODE-2608-length-19225-cov-3.829695_pt1 | contig 19225 bp, 15 predicted proteins | sample MGYA00514761_ERZ651776 | MGnify/ENA metagenome assembly ERZ651776 | reverse complement strand
ACGGTCTTATAGTGTAGCGGTTAGCACCGGAGATTCTGATTCTCCTATCCCGAGTTCAAATCTCGGTAGGACCTTTTAACAACATTTAATTTGAAAACTTAATTAGAAGTCAAATTAAAAACTTATTTAGACCCTTGACAATTAAATAAAATAAATGGAGGAACGATTAGTGGCCCCTTGGAATCAAAGCAAATATTTAGTAGGGACATCGCTGCTATTTTTGGGACCCGCGTCTTGTGCATACACCAACAATATGCCCCTTCTCACGACTACATTAACGGTAACCTCGCTCGTGTCTGCCAATTTTTGGCGTCACGCAAATTATTCCATCCGTAGAAGCTGCGACCTCGTCGTCGCAAAGGGAGCAATGGCTATTATGTGCTATAACGGCGCCCATTATATTAGAACCTTCGATAAAGTAGTCACCGCATATCCATGTCTAGGACTAATCGCATATACGTATTATAAATCGCACCAGCTACACAACGCTAAAAAGAATGACTGGCTTTCATACCATATGACTATGCACGCACTATTAACGTATGAAGAGTTCGCAATCCTATCGTCAATCAATCAATCAGGAGTGAACGGCATTAACTCGCAGAGAGATACTGTATTAATTATGTTATTAATGAGTGTTTATTTTATATCTCTAGCTCAATACTTCAAATACCATAGTTTATCTTAAAATCTCTCTACAAATATTTTTTACACTCTGTATAATGAAAGAAGTTACCTCGTAGTATAACATAACAACACATATATACCCACTCCATTCTAAACCATATTATACATATGATAATAAAATTGAAATGAAATCACATCATATCACAATAGACACAATCAAGACAATATGGCTTACGAACCAGACTACCAAACGCAATCGCCTACGAAAGAAGATGTTATCCGTGCAGTGAAGACGAGCTGGTTTCCCGCAAATCTTAACAAGAAGCGCAACACATACGAAGACAACGAAAAGCTCGAAAATTACACGAATGTTAAGGTCACGTTCGAAGAAATCCGACGCGTTCCTGACTGGTGCGAAAAAACAGACGCCATCATCGCAGAGGAGGTTGATATTGCCGAAAAAGAAGGGTTCGGCTCCATTCGCGGATACTACACATTCGTTCACGCGCAACTGTGCGCCATCGTTCAGCGTCGCGTGGTCCAGGAGGTCTTCGCTGTAAATAAACTCAAACGAAAACTCATCATGCCCACTCGCGCATGGATTAGTAATCGATTTGCTCCGGGTGGGGCTGGTTACAACGCAGCGAAAGCGGACTTTTACACAATTGCCAAATAAAAAATTAAATGAAATCACAAATTATATACAAATAAACGCGCGCTATTTTCTATTTTTAATATAACTCATTTCTCATTATGTTACTCATTTCCCGTTACATAAGAAAACGTATTATGATTGTATGCTTCAATAATACGTTTTCTACTAGTAAATACTACGATATATCCGTTGTGAGGCAGAAGCCACCCTATGTGTGGATGGTTGAGCAGGTCTTGCTACTACACCTCTAGTCAATTTAGAATAATCCATAAACCTTCCAATAGCACCCCATATCAATGTTTTCCTGAACCTTTTTGGGTTCTATAATTATTATTTGACAATTGAGCTTTAATTAATATTTAATATTTAAAATACTAAATTAATTCCATTAATAGCAGCAGCAATTATATATCCATGTCCAAAGGGGACCCCAATATTATGAATTTCTTCCACCAACATCTCCATTGTTACCTCTTTATAAGTGTTGTCGCCATTTTCTTTTCTAGGCCCATCAAAATCAAATATAACTATGTTTTTTCCATTATTACGCATCTCAATAAGCTGTTTTAGCGAATTGGTGTTTTTTATTACTTCATAATACTCTGGAACATATACATGCTTACGCGAATTAACATAATCATATTCTTCGCCGTTAAATACCGCGTGCAATACTCGGTTCCCTTTTGACCCCGGATACCTACGTTTCCCTTTTTCTTGTTTTTTCCACCATTGTAACTGTTTTTCACGATCCGTGTCTTGAAATATTTTCCCCGACTGCCAATAATTTTCAAAACAATGATATCCTTTATATTTTCCAGGAATCGCCGTCATTGGACTAAAGTCAACCCGATAAGGATTATTAGTACGTTGGGCGGAGGTAACATTAACTTTAACGGCGTTATCTAATTCTTTTGGTAGTTCGGCACGTTTTCCTCGCATTATCATAGAAGCAACGTAGACTTTTCCAGGTGTTTTTTCACTGTTCATTTGTTCTGTCATTTTTATTGATATGAATAACTATACAATTCAAATCAATTTTATTTCGCAATACGTATTTCGCAATACGAAATTTACATTAGTCAAGTTATTAAATGTCTTGCGCTTCCTCAAAATACCATCTACTAGAGAGATATCTCGGCGTGCTCTTAATAAGATTTTCGGATTTACTCTTTAGGTTTGGACCGTTCGATACTAAATCGTATATTTGTGTGGTGCCAATTGCCGAGTTAAAATAACGCAGCTCGGATGTATATCCGTTGAAACCACCGTTCATAGATAGGAAAACATCCTCGTAATTTTGCTTTCCAATACCACTTAGCATATGGCGCTTTGTAAGAGTTCCGTTAATATAAACATCCATCTGATTTTGTTTATTTAATCTAATAATAACATTAACCCATTTATTAAGTGGAACTCCACTAATTGTAATATTATCCTCAATATCGTCGTATGTGTTCATTTTTAAGAGGAGGTCATTAGACATTCCGGTTGGACCTTGGTCAATATAAAGACCGGGCGCGTTATTGGGGTAATATGTTCCATTATTTTCGCCGACATCATCGCGATGTTGCTTATCGGTTCCCTTGTGGAATATGTGCTTGTATCTATGGTCACTGCTATTAAATGTAGAACTTTCAATAAAAATCCAAACCGACCACGTGAATTCCATTCCGTGTATCTCATTATCCGAACGAGATACCGGGATAGCCCCCTTTACAAGCGGATTTTGCGGAATTATCATCGTTTTTGTTGCATCAATCATACCATCAAGTAAAATAGGATTTTCTGGGGGAGAAAAATACCATGCTAAAATTGCCGTGCCTACACGTAAAATTACAATGAATACTAAAAGCACCATTACTAAAAAGGCAAACTTCGCAACAAGCGAATTTGCTTGATAGAATGCGCTCATAGCACCATAGTTAAAATTTTGAGGTCCATAACCCATCATATCTTATATATTATATAACATAAATTATATAACATAAATTATATAACATATTCAGAATAATATATCAAATATTACCATCAAATATTATTTTACAATTCAAATCCACCGGTTACTTCATTATCTGATAATACTTGAACTCTAAGACGATATTTATTGAATAGATTACCCAACATACTGCCTCCGTAACCCTTTTTGTAAATATTGTATGCTTGTTGGGGATTAGTAGGACTCGGTGCATATAGGAAGTTTGTGGTCCATCCGCTAAATCCGCCGTCGGGAGTTATTATAACCGGAGTGCCTTCAATATCAGGTTTAGGCGGGTTAGGGAGCACAGATGTTTTATATAACTTACCATTCAGGTATATATCGAGAGATTTTCCGAACGTGCTAATAGTTAGATTCACCCATTTTTGTAAGGGTATGTTTTGAACGGTTGTTTCGTGATATCCATCTTTCGTATCATCAACGCCAAAATGTTTAATCTTTACTGTAATATTATTTTCGGTTTCGCCTAAAGAAACCTTTAAGCTTTCATCACCATCGTCTCCACGCTGAAGTATTGTTTTGGGCTGACCATATTTTTTATTCCAATCGTGAACATAAAACCACATAGAATAAGTATAATTACCAGCTTGCGTGTTTTCTGGCAAGTCATCGGCGGAAATAGAATGAGCTATTGTTCCACTAGACATTGATATTAGTTTTTTAGTCTTCTTAAAATACCAATTTACTATTAGGTATACGATGAATAAAAGGACGAGCGCCTTCAGCATGGTGCTTAATATTCCTCCCCGTCCATAGTTCATATTACCAAATGAATTAAATCTATTCATTGCGAACATTTCTATATATTGTATCATAAGAAATTAACTAAAGAAGAGGTATATTTAACTCACTTAGTAATTTATATGTAATATTTATTTCACCTTGACTTAATATTCTGTCATAATACACAACATTACATACGCCTCCTTGAATTCCACGATTTGCTCCCGAACTCACCACGTCGTATTTCATGTATGGTGAAACCGATGCTTTTGTTCCGACAAGCTCACCATTCAAAAATACGTCCATAAAACCAGAATCGTAATTAATCACAATATTATTCCATTTTTGTAATTTAATATCTTTTGTCTCAAAAATGTCAACGATTTTAGAACTGTTTGCTCCTACCTCAATACCCTCTCCTATTTCATGATGTTTGGCTACAGATGTATGGTCGTGTTCGTGCATATGATGACTTAATTCGCTCTGGATTCTTAGCGTGTTAGTTGACACATTAAACTGAATTCTCGGCTTATTTGAATAGTTTATAATATCAGTAAACTCGTTAGCACTTGCGCGCACATTAGGAGCCATACCGTAAATATTAAACCATCCAGAAATAGAATAGGTGTAATTGAATGCGTTACCGCTATGGTCAGCAGGATTTAGATTTTGATACGTTCCTAAGTCATATTTATTACTAAGATATTTGGGTTCCTTAAGAAGAATTACTCCATCGTGCGTTACTAATTTCTGGTAAACAATAGGAAGAAGATACCCAAGACCGATTACGACAACCTCTCCTCCCAGAATGAGCCATTCGGTTTTAGTTGTAATATCCCACTGTTTTTTGATGAACTCAACAAAATCTATGAGGATACACGGAATGTAAAGAATAATGTCTTTAATGAGCTTGATTAAACGATTATTCCTATCAGGAACGTTCCTCTCTTTATCTGTAAATCTTTTATACAATATATATCCAATTGCCACAGCACCAGAGATGACTAATACCCTAAAGATAAACCTAGTTATATTCGTTATTTGAGGTACGCTTTTAATAACGTATAGTCCAAACAAAACGATCCCCACAATAGCAATACCGAACGCAATCATTCCGAAAAATTTTTTAATAAAGTTCTTCCACAATCCTTTATCGTCGCTTAAAAGCCCCTTTGATTTAAACTGTTTTCTATGATCAACGAAGAAAAATGTAATAAACATTATGAAAAATAAAAATAACATACCCAATGTTACTTCTAATGAATAGTTGGCGTATAATTCAAACGGGTCTCTAAATATAATTATTAACAATAGAGTTATAAATATAATGCTTTGTAACATGACATAATTAAACGGTTCGGTTGTAAATTTCTTTACGAAATCACTAGTATTGTTTAAAGAGTTTACTATTTTACCTGGTATAACAGAGGCTTTTTCTTTTAATTCTATTATTATTTCGGTAAATAAACTGTTAGACATAGTTATAATAATTCAACATTTTATAAATTTTCAACGTATTTATAAATTTTCAACGTATTTATAAATTTTCCATAGCGGTTTTCTCGCCGTGACAATCTCTACACAGCGCCACTAAATTGTCTACGTGATTTGATCCTCCATATTCTAGGCGTGTCTTGTGGTCAACTTCAAACCACGCAGGCAATTGACGTTTACACTTCCCGCACGTCCACCCTTGTTGTGCCGCCACATATTTTTTCTTCGTTTCGCTCACGCTTCGTTTGGTGGCTTGTTTGCCGGGGTTGGATGGCATCCCCGAGTTCATCATTCGCTTCTGTTGCGGTGTTACGTGTGCGTGCATCATTTGTCCGTGATTTGCGTTACCCGTAGCTTTATACATTGGATTTGTAAAACCTTCCTTTGTCATATTAATAATCGGTGTGAGTAAATCGCCCGCCTCCTTATCAATAGGTAAATGTTTAATAAATCCATTTGCGTGACTTATCAGAGAGTGACTTTGGGACGGAAATTTCTTTAAATAAGCGTATGCTGATACTCCCACGAACGCAATGCCAGCCATTTGATAATATTTTTTCCACGACTTTAACAAAACGACGTATTTACCATCGTAATATGTGTTAGCTATAAAAAATGCGGTAATTCCTATAATAAGGAGTTCTATTTTCATATTATAATATTAAAATAAAAAATATTATATTATTATTTTTATAGTTCGCTATTTTATCTTTTTATTGTTTTATTGTTTTATGGTTTTCTCATTATATCGCCATAATGCCGCTTATAGATTGGAGCGATGAAACCATACACATCCCTTCTTTTCCGATATTGTCCGCATCCGCACGCGTTCGCCGACTGAAATTTTCGTTCGGATAATGGTCATCGGTGCGTCGTCGTCTCCGTAAGTTGACTTGCCTAGCGCCGAAGGAGCTAATTCTCGGTAAAGGGTCTCCTTGTAATCCTCGTTCACAACCTTGTATCTCCGCAGGTAGGTAAGAACAAGCTTATCATCTTTTGCGGCGTTCACTATCAACTGTGCGGTATCGTTGCGAGGAATGAACGACAACACGTGTCCATAGACGCCCTCTGGAAGCGAGTGAACCATTTTGATGAGCGATGTAGTCATTTGTGACTGTTGGTAGTTATATTATGCTGACTATTTATACCGATATTTCATTTCAATTTTTTCCTGCGTTCCAATTCGGTAATACCTGCGTTTCTCAATCCACGTATCATGTGCGTGAATGCCTCAGTAACGTGTAATTTATATTTAACTTATTTATTATACAGAATAGCTCCTATCAATACTATAACAATAATTATAAACATAAATACATATTTCTCTCTGTGACGACGTTCCTCGTTGTCTTTCACAGCCTTTGGTTTGTAGTGCTCGTAGTAGTCGGTCATTGCCTCGTCCATATCTATTTCGGGTTGTCCTGTTGCTACATTTATTTTATTATGTATAAAATGCATCCATTTAATAAACGAAGGTCGCGATTCTAGGTATGGTGTAACCGGGTATTTATCTAAATATCCGCTAAATGTGTTTCCTATTTCATCTACCGGAAGAAATATGGGGAGATTTTGAATAAAATCGTAATATTTTTTTCGCGTCACTTCATTAGGTGTTAATGGGTATGTGATTGCGATGGTATGAAGAACGAACCAGTAATGCGGCCCCCATATTTTAGGATCTAATGCCATTTATTGTAAATGATATAAAAATTAAGAGATAATAACAAATAGTAATGTCAAAACAATATAATTTCTGCAATAATTGTGGTAAAAATGGACATATGTTTCATCATTGTAAGCAGCCAATTACAAGTATAGGCATTATAGCTTTTAGATATAATAAGGGTGTCGTCGAATACCTAATGATACGACGTAAGGATTCGCTTGGGTTCGTGGATTTTATGCGCGGCAAATATCCATTACACAACAAGAATTACCTCATGAATATAATTAATGAAATGACAAACGAAGAAAAGGTGCGTCTAACGACGATGACGTTTGATGAGTTATGGAGCCATTTGTGGGGAGATAATATCGGAATCCAGTATAGAGGCGAGGAAAAGGTGTCGCGAGATAAATTTAGAACATTGAAAGAAGGAATAAAGACGAATAATAACTATTACACGTTGGATTCGCTTATTGCTCAATCAACTACAAGCTGGGAAACCCCCGAATGGGGATATCCTAAAGGCCGACGCAATTATCACGAAAAGGATTTGAACTGTGCCCTCCGCGAATTTGAAGAGGAGACTGGGTATTTGCGTAATAATTTAAATGTTATTCAGAACATAATTCCCATTGAAGAAATATTTACTGGTTCTAATTATAAATCATACAAACACCGTTATTATATTGCGTATCTAGACAATTTAAATAATTCCGAAACTGAATTTCAAAAAAGCGAGGTGAGCAAGGTTGAATGGAAACCACACACCGATGTTTGCGAGATGATAAGACCTTATAATATAGAAAAGATAGACGTTATTAATCGTGTAAATAAAGTATTAAGCAATTTTAGATTATATATGTAATATATAATATGGCTCCATCTCAAAATATGGGAACTAAGAAAAAACGAACCAGATGCCCTAATGGAACAAGAAAAAACAATAAAACTGGATTATGTGAAAAAAAGAAAGGAGTAGAACTACCTAACAATAACATAAACGTTGAAGGCGCGCCAGCACCGCCACCGCCACCGCCAGCACCGCCAGTACCAGCACCGCCAGTACCAGCACCAGCACCAGCACCAGCACCAGCACCAACACCAGCACCAACACCAGCACCGCCTCCGCCTGATATTACAAAAGCAGAAATTAATAATACTGAAGAAGTCAAAAACGAAACAGGATTTTTATCTACAATTCGCAATACAATACAAAATACATTACTGCCTAATCAGGAACCTACTATTCCAGAAGTAGAAGAACCGCCTACGGTAGCACCAGAACCTACGGTAGCACCAGAACCTACGGTAGCACCAGAACCTACGGTAGCGCCCCCTCAAGAGAACTTTAATGAAGATGATGAAGAATCTAAGAGAGAAATAGATGAGTATAATTCATTGAATACGAAATCAGATGAATTTAGTTTCTTATATCCCACGTTAGACGACCCTAATTTCAACGTTAAGATTGCCGAGAAGAAGGAGTTCTACGATACGCGATATGATGGTAAAATATTTGACATTGAAGAGCACGCAAAGAAATTATGCGATGCGGACTTTGAGCTGGCTCCTCATCAGCTCTTCGTAAGAAATTTCCTCTCGTTTCAGACACCATATAATAGCTTATTGCTCTATCACGGGTTAGGTTCGGGTAAAACTTGCTCGGCAATTGGTGTTAGCGAGGAAATGCGCGATTACCATAAACAAATGGGAATAACAAATCGGATAATTGTCGTGGCTGCACCAAATGTTCAAGATAATTTCAAACTTCAGCTATTTGACGAGCGAAAACTATCATTAATTGATGGGTTATGGAATATTACAGCTTGTGTAGGCAATAAATTAATAAAGGAAATAAATCCAATGAGTATGAGAGGTCTCGACAAAGAGAGCGTTGTCAGGCAAATAAAAAAAATAATTAAAAAGTCGTACTTATTTTTGGGGTATATTGAGTTTGCTAATTACATTAAAAAGAGCTCTAATATTGAGGCGAATATTCGCGACTCTGAGAAAAAATCGCAGCTTGTGAAGAAAAAATTAAAACAATTGTTCAATAATAGATTGATAGTTATAGATGAGATACACAACATTCGCATGACTGATGATAATGAAAACAAACTAGTTGCAACAGAATTGACCAAATTGGTTAAAAGTATAGACAATCTCAAATTACTAATGCTGTCCGCAACACCAATGTACAATAGCTACAAGGAGATTATATGGTTGATAAATATTATGAATATAAACGATAACCGCCCCGAAATGGATATTAAAGATGTGTTTAAACCTGACGGAACGTTTGTAACGGACGAAAACGGTAACGAGACGGGACAGGCTTTGCTGGAGAGAAAGGCAACTGGTTATGTTTCTTATGTAAGAGGCGATAATCCATACACTTTTCCTTACAGAATGTGGCCGGAAACATTTTCACCCGAAAACACATTCTCACAAAATATTAAACCCGACAAACAACTCAATGGATCAAAAATAATAGAACCACTGGGAATAATTGACGTATTTTTATCTAAAATTGGCGAATATCAACAAACGGGATATGATTATATTATAGAGCAAATCAGAACAAAGGCAAATAGAAACGACAAACCGAGAGAACCTGACTATAACGAGGGAGTTGAAGAAACTAAGGGTAGTGAACCAGATTCGCCTATCGTCGGTGGTGCAACGGTGCGCGAAGATGATGGAACACGTGAAGACAATTCGGAAGAAGTAGAAAAACCAGATGAAAAACTGGAGGAAGTAGATGTGGAGAATAGAATAGATGAATCAGATCCTATTAATTTAAATGAACCGGATGAACCAGAGGAATCCGAACCTGAACCTGATGAACCCGAGCCAGATGAACCTGATGAACCTGATGAACCAGAGGTATCTGAACCTGAACCTGAGGAATCCGTGCCAGATGAACCTGATGAATCCGAGCCAGATGAACCTGATGAACCCGAACCTGAACCGGAGGTATCCGAACCTGATGTTCAGATGCCGACTTTTGATAATATGGAGAAATTTGGCTATCAGATGTTATTAAAACCTCTCGAAGCGCTAATAATGGTATATCCGCATAAAGATATCGGTACTGAAAATAAAAATATTTCAGGTATCGTAGGAAAGGAAGGGTTAAATAGGGTTATGACGCATACTCTATCCAATAAACTTCGGTATAAATTCAACTATAAGAAGGAAACTCTTAAAGATTACGGAAGGATTTTTTCAAGGAGCGAAATTGGAAAATATAGTGGGAAAATTAGCAGCATATGTGAAAGTATTATGAAATCTACTGGTGTCGTATTAATATATTCTCAATACATTGACGGAGGAATAATCCCTATGGCTCTTGCCCTTGAAGAGCTAGGATTAACTCGTGCTAGCGGAATGAAATCGCTCTTTGAGACACCACCTACCGAGAAGATCGACGCGACCACAATGAAACCGAATGACGAGGCGAGCGGTGACGTATTTAACCCAGCGAAATATGTGATGATTACCGGCGACAAGACGATATCGCCCGATAATGTCGCCGACCTAAAGGCGGCTACTAACTTAGACAACGTTAATGGCGAAAAAGTAAAGGTTATTCTCATATCGCTTGCTGGTGCGGAAGGGCTGGATTTCAAATTCATTCGTCAGGTTCACGTAGTAGAGCCATGGTATAATATGAACCGAATTGAGCAAATTATTGGTCGTGCGGTGCGAACGTGCAGTCATAAGAATCTTGATTTCGCTGATAGAAATGTAGAAATCTATTTACACGGATCGTTGATGAAGGACCGTAGCGAAGAGGCGGCCGATTTGTATGTATACAGGGTGGCCGAAGTAAAAGCCATTATAATGGGCAGGGTTTCAAGAGTTATTAAATCAATTGCGGTTGATTGTCTGTTAAATTCCGAGCAACAGAATTTCTCACAAGAGAGTATGCGTGAAAATGGCAACGAAATAATAGTGAAGCAAAATCTCTCTAGTAAAGATAGTAGCATTGAATATAGTGTCGGCGATAAACCTCTTACTGCTATATGTGATTACATGGATAAATGTATGTATAAGTGTAAAACAAAAACAGAGGGATATAAATTGCTTGATAATAACACCAATATGGGCTCGTATCGTAAAGAGTTCATCAATGTAAATACTGACCGAATTATCAAACGTGTCAAGGTGTTAATGAAGAATCGGTTTTTCTATAAGAAAGCCGAATTGATATCCGAAATAAATGTAGTTAGAGATTATCCTCTTATACAGATATTTGCAGCATTAAATCAAATGGTGGAGGATAAAAGCGAATATATAACAGACAAGTATAATAGAATAGGTAATCTTATAAATATTGGAGATTTATATTTATTTCAACCGCTGGAAATTAAGAATAAAAAAGCATCTATTTATGAACGCTCTACGCCAATTGAGTATAAGAGACCGGTTATCAAAATAGATCTTAAAAATAGACAAGACGTATTCTTGAAAAAAACTGACGATGAAATAATGGACGAAGTTGCCGAGAATTACGATATGGTAATGAATAATCGCGACATTATATCGGGTGAAACAAACTGGTACGCTTTGGCTGGACCAGTGATATATGAGATAAAAAAATCAAATAAATTCACAGAGACCGATATAGACAATGCTATAATAGGTCATATTATTGATAAATTAGAGTCTGAAAATACACTTAAAATTCTCAACTTTATTCAAAGGAATAAAGATGTCGGATTAAACGACTTTTATACAAAAGTTAACAGATATTTAGAAAAGCTAACTATTAAAAACGACAAAATAACTGCGTTTTATTTGCATAATAAAGGAGAGCGAGAGTTGTATAAATTAAATAGCGGAGAATGGGTAAAAGGGGAAAACACAGACCAAGAGAAAATAAAAGATGAGATAACGGTTACTATTAACAAAGTAAAAAAAATTAATGACCATTTTGCATTTATGTCTTATGATGCTAGAAGTAAAACAAACGAATTCAAAATTAAAAACGAGAATGATAAAAAGTCAAAGGGATATCGCTGTCAACAGAAACCTAAGAAATACGTCGTTGCAATGTTCAAAGATGTAATGGGTGTGGAAGATTACAATTTGTTCAAAGGAAGCCTTGAAAAAAGCAATTATGGAATTAAAAAATTAGACAGCACTAGTTTTAACGGAATTCAAATATGTGTTCTATTAGAAATGTTTTTCAGAATATATAATGAACAAGCCAAGAATGATAAAGTATGGTTTCTTAACCCTCTTGAATATATTATTAAACAGAAAATGAGTAAACAGAAGAAATAAAATTGATTGTTATTTAAAAATATGTATGTCTATTATAATATGACGAATACAACCAGTGTCGTAGATACAAATATCACTGATAAACAAAATAATGAATTAGTAGACGATACTCTAGATGAAAATGATAATGCTGAGCCCACCGAAGAGGCCGTGCCCGCCGAAGAAGTCGTGCCTGCCGAAGAAGTCGAGTCCACTGAAGAAGTCGAGCCCACTGAAGAAGACGAGCCCGCCGAAGAGACCGAATCCGCCGAAGAGGCCGAATCCACCGAAGAGGCCGAATCCGCCGAAGAGCCTGTTATTGCTGACGTTAAAAAACAAAAGCGTAAGAAACAAACGGTAGACATCTTTCACAACACGATGATTACTAAGAAAATATCTGTTCCAATTCATAATGTGGGTAAGAATATAAGAGAGACGCTGGAAACAATCATTTCAAGCGAGATTGAGGGAAAATGTATTGCCGAGGGATATGTCAAGGAAAAATCAACGCGTATTATGACATATTCGTGCGGTGTGGTGACGAGCAGTAAGATTATGTTTGATATTGTGTTTGAGTGTATGATATGTCTTCCAGTAGAAGGGATGCATATTAATTGTGTTGCTAAAAATATTACGAAAGCCGGAATCAGAGCAGAGACAGAAGATACGCCTAGCCCCGTGGTTATATTTGTAGCACGCGATCATCACGCCTCGCTGGCTAAATTCGGAAAAGTGGTTCCTGAACGTAAAATTAAAGTAAGAGTTATTGGTCAACGATACGAATTGAACGATAAATATATCTCCATCATTGCAGAGCTCATCGACAGCAATATTGACGATAATAAAGTATTAAAGAAAAAAACAAAGAAACTCTTAATACGAAAGTAATAAACAAGATTATATTTTACGATTTTTAAATACTATATAAATACTAATTAAATATTAATATAGTGTAGATATTATGTCTTCAACAAAGATGCTACAAACATTAAAGGGACGCATCGAAAAAATGCCGATTTACCATCAGATTGAAATTTTGAGAATTTTCAATGATTCGGATATTTTATTGAACGAAAACAACAACGGAACATTTATCAATCTAACAGAACTAGATCATTCAATTATTGAAAAGTTGGACAAATATATATCTTATGTAAACGAACAAGAGAGTCAGCTAAACGAAGTTGAGAATGAAAAAACACGCATACAGAATGTTTTTTTTAAAGACCATAAAGATAATAAAGGAAACGTGACTATAACTAATACCTATGGCGTCTAGAAAGACAACTCGCGCCGATTTATTTAAAGACCTTGATAAATACATGTTGACTACTGAAAATGTAATTAGAATTTCAAATATCAAATCAACATTTACATTTGACAAGAAATTGTTAAATAAATCTACGACTATCGCGAGTAAAAAAGAACCAATTAAGCGTTCTACTATTTTTTATCCAAAACAACATGATCTGCTATTCTGGTGCTTTTATATTATATACAAGGGAGACGAGTGGTATCAGCAAAACATTAATCACATATTTAGAACGGAGAAGGATATGAAAATACGCACTATTGAAATACTGGCGGAGAAAAAGGAACTAATGAAAACGAACAAGTTAAAGCGCATTGAAGTTGAAAACGAGCTTCTAAATGAAAAAAAAATAACGTTAAAAGGACTGAAAGCCCTCTGTCTTGCATACGACGTTTCTATTTGCTTAGTAAAAGGTCGCGTATTTTACGACTTTGATTTCAATGAAAACAACGAACGCGGTATTATCATACAGAATGATAAAATCGGCGTATACAATGATGATACTATCCCATATTACAATAAAATAGTTGGGTCGCATTACAAGATTACCAATGCAACAAAACCGATCAATGCTATTAGTGGATATACGCTGGGCGAATTACAGGATATATGTAAGCAACTCAATCTACCAATTATTAATAACATTGGTATTAAATTAAATAAGAAAGATTTGTATATGTCTATACAGAGTCAGCTATAATATTAATTTTAAAATTGATTTTAAAAGTATAAATATTATAGTAATATATATAATGTCCGCAAAAACTCAAACAAAATCAAAATTTGATGAGTTAATAAATCTCTATTTAGAAAATATCATAGGACGCACCACGAATGACGGTTCACTTGAATTTGAGGTGCGGTTCGGAACCAAAGGATCTAAAATCAGCTATATAGATTATACAAATGTAGTGAGGAATCTATTATCTTCAAATTTCAAATCTAGTGATCCAACCGATTTCTTGAGAATTAATTGCGAATACAATGACCCTAAAACTGGCGTGACTAAAATATCTAATATTCGCTCCGAGATTGGTGGTCTAGGCAATATTTCTAAATATTGTAGCACTGATTCCATCCTAGATACTACTGGTTCGGCATTCTGCACATTTGAACAAAAATCATTTATGCGTTCGGACGATGGTACCGCAATATACCCTTTGGATTTTGATGACTTTAATTTTCGCGCATCTCTTCAGATAGAAAGGAAGTTTCATCAAGGAGCGGGTATAGTGCGAAGCATTATAGAGAAGTGGAAGGAGAGTAAAAAGACATTTCGTCTCATTAATAGAACCACGCTAAAACACGATAAATATCCCGTGAAAGTAGATATAAGCATTGTCCGTTCTTCTAGAACGAATGGTAGAAATATGGTTCCTGAATATAGATTTACTAACTCGGGTGTTCTAGAATCAAACCAGATATATGAGATTGAGATTGAGATTGATAATACGAAGGTTGGACCTGGAACAGAATTTAACAGCGCAGAGGCGGTAGGCAACGCAATAAGAAAGGTAATAAAGCTTATCATGTCCGGGATTCAATCCACGAACTATCCTGTATCATATCCAGAACAAAACTCGGTTAAATCCGAATATATGGAATTGTTGGGGAACGAAAAGAAGTCCAATCATTATATTAAAAATCGCAATTTCGCAGGACCATCATCGTTTACACTCCAGCTAGAGAACATTGCTCCATATACCGAAGATACAAATGTTCCTAATATTAACAATAATTACACAGTGACTGACAAGGCGGATGGTGCGAGAAAACTTCTGTATATTGGCAAGAATCGTAAAATATATCTAATTGATGCAAATATGAACGTGCAATTCACTGGCTCTCTAACCGAGAGCAGTGATTTGACGGAAACACTCATTGACGGCGAACACATTCTACACAATAAGAGCGGAGAGTATATTAATTTATATGCCGCATTTGATATATATTATCTTAATCGCGATGATGTGAGAAGTCTTGCCTTTACACCACTTCTAACGCCAACCGAAAAAGACAGAGACAATTATAGACTCTTGTTACTAAATGACACAGTAAGAAATATTAAACCAGTGCCGATTAGCAAGTCCGATGCCACCTCTATTCGCATTGAGCCGAAAATATTCAGACTGGGAACAGATGAAACCACTATATTTAAACAGTGTGGCGACATCATAAATAATCCCGCGTTGTATGAATATGAGACGGACGGGTTGATTTTCACTCCTGCGGAATTTGCTGTTGGAGCTGATAATAAGAACGCAAATGCCGATAAACCATTTAAAAAATCATGGGGGCATTCGTTCAAGTGGAAACCCCCGCGTTACAACACGATTGACTTTCTAGTCTCTGTGAAAACTCTACCGTCTGGCGAAGATGCTGTTGGAAATTTATTTAAATCGGGCGTAAACTCAAACGCGAGCAGTCAGATAATCCAATTCAAGACGCTTATCCTTCGGGTTGGATTTGATGAAAAAATACATGGCTACATTAATCCGTGTAAAAATGTATTAGACGATGAAATTCCTGCATATACCGAATATAACAGCAATGATTACCGTCCTATGCAGTTCTTCCCCTCCTCGCCCAGCGACGATGATGCCGGAATCTGTAATATTATGTTGCAAGAAGGTAACAACGGAAAGAAGGTAATGCTAACCGAGGAGGGAGAAACTATTGAGGACAACATGATTGTTGAGTTTAGCTATGCGATGGACGGCGATAGACACTGGAAGTGGAAGCCGCTCCGAATCAGGTATGACAAGACAGAGGACCTCAGGAGCGGAGGCAACAATTTCGGCAACGACTACCGCGTAGCCAATAACAATTGGCACAGCATCCATTACCCAGTTACAGATGATATTATTACATCTGGACTGGACTCATATGTTGCCGAAGACGACGACGTCTACTACAAGGAGGTCAGCGGCGTGAGTCGCACAAAGGAACTGCGTAACTTTCACAACTTGTTCGTTAAAAATATGCTTATCACCAAAGTGTCTAAACCGGGTAATAATATGATTGATCTGGCCGTCGGTAAAGGCGGAGATATACCCAAATGGAAAACGGCAAAGTTGAATTTTGTGTTTGGTATTGATATCGCAGCTGATAATATTAGTAATCGCAAAGACGGTGTTTGTGCTAGATACTTGAACGAAAGAAAGAAGAGCAAGCGTATGGCTAAAGGGATTTTTGTAAACGGAAATTCATCGGTAAATATCCGTAACATGGAGGGGATATTTACAGACCAAGGGAAAAAAATAACAAATGCGGTATTTGGTAAAGGCGCAAAAGATGCGAAAGATATGGGAAAGGGACTATATAATGTATATGGATTGGGTAAGGATGGTTTCGACATAACATCCATACAATTCGCAATTCACTATATGTTTGAGTCGCAGACCACTCTTCATAATTTCCTTCGCAATGTTAGCGAAGTCACGAAAGTTGGTGGATATTTCATAGGAACCAGTTACGACGGCGCTTCTATATTTAGACTACTGACTGAGAAACAAAAGGGCGAGAGTGATGTTATTATGGTTGAAGGTGATAAAATATGGGAGGTTACTAAAGAGTATGAGCGAAGCGACTTTTCCGACAATAGTAGCTGTCTAGGATACGCTATTGACGTGTATCAGGAATCAATCAATAAGAAATTCCGCGAGTATCTTGTAAATTACAACTATCTCACCCGAATGCTTGAAAATTATGGCTTTACACTTGTAACTACAGACGAAGCAAAGAAAATGGGTGTTCCGTCGGGAACAGGAATGTTCAGTGAACTATTTAATAACATGAATACAGAAATAAAGCGGAACAAAAAACATAATTACGGAGTTGCACCTGATATGACGCCCGAACAAAAAAAGATTTCATTTCTCAATCGCTATTTCATTTATAAAAAAACACATAGCGTAAATGCGGAGACGGTTTCCAAGAATCTACTATCGCAAACGCTGGAGGACGAGATGGATATTGCGTCACAACCCCCGCTTATAAATGATTTGGAGGAAGAACAAGAAGAAAAGTCTAAAAGCGAGGACACACAGAAGGTAGCTGTAAATAAAGAACCTACTAAAAGTAAACCTAAAAAAATAACTCGTATTAAACTGAAGACAACCAAAACTAGTGTCAAAAAACCTAGTAAAGCGAATACGGAATCAAAAAATAAATAGGATATAAAAGGGATAAACAACATAAATGAATAAGTACATATTATCTATCGCAAATGAGTTATTTTTTATTGCCTAAAGTTTCATATAACACTAATCTGAGTAAGTATATTGATGTTAAAGTATTGAACAAAACAAACACCGAACCAGCTATTAACAAAACATTATCTACATATCTAACCACGATTAAGACCGAGATAGATAACCGTCAGGACGACTGGGATAGATTTAAAAAATACACAAACCCATATGAATATATTCATACGCAAATATCAAATTCAAAACCTGCAGTATGTAAGGTAAAGCCACTGTCTCGGTCGTATTTTAAGATGATTGAAATGTGTGGTCTATTTGAACTCACCAAACAGTTGCCTGTTAATTGTAAGACGATGCATCTGGCCGAGGGACCAGGTGGATTTATTGAAGCGTTGTGTCATTTACGGCAAAACAAAAATGACAATTACATTGGAATATCGTTGATTGATAAGAATAATCATAACGTGCCTGGCTGGAAAAAAAGTAACGTGTTTTTAGAAAATAATACAAATGTATTTATTGAGACGGCGGCGGATCGCACAGGAAATCTAATGTCGTTAGATAATTTAAAATATTGCCAAAGCAAATATAAACAGAGCATTGATATGGTTACTGCTGATGGTGGTTTTGATTTTTCAATTGATTTCAATCATCAAGAAGCCGTAAGTTCTAAATTAATATTGTGTCAGATAATTTTTGCTATTGCTGTTCAAAAAAAACACGGAAACTTCTTGATTAAATTTTTTGATACGTTTACGAGGGCATCTATTGATATGTTGTATCTATTAACGATATTATATGATGAGGTTTATTTTGTAAAGCCAAATTCTAGCCGATATGCTAATTCAGAGAAATATGTTGTTTGTAAAAATTTTCGCATGGATAATTCAAGTGAATTAGTGAGACAGCTGTATCCGGTATTTAACAATTGTGCTATGGATGTGAATATATCAGAAATATTTACTATGAGACCGCCGTATTTATTCGTTAATAAAATAGAAGAGATAAACGCTATATATGGTCAGCAACAACTCGACAGTATTGCTACCACTCTAAATCTTATTGATAATAATAAATCAGACAAAATAGAGAATTTAAAAAAACATAATATTCAAAAATGCGTTAGTTGGTGTCAAAAGTATAATCTTCCACATAATAAGAATAATTCTGGAAATATATTTTTAAATAACAAGGAGTAAAATATGATAAAATATGATAAAATATGATAAAATATGATAAAATATGATAAAATATGATAAAATATGATAAAATA
>ERZ651776.2605-NODE-2605-length-19251-cov-6.886513_pt1 | contig 19251 bp, 18 predicted proteins | sample MGYA00514761_ERZ651776 | MGnify/ENA metagenome assembly ERZ651776 | reverse complement strand
CCGCAGGTGGCTCCTCGGACTGGAACTTGCTGTCGTTGGAGCCGCTGATTGCCAACCCGCTGTGCCGCCTTGTCGACGATCCATTGGTCGACACATTGATGGCCAGCAGCACGCTGGAGGCACGCAATACAACGGCAATTCTGTCCTTTGTCCGTCGCGGTTTTGGTGCGAGCATCCTGCCGTTTGAAGCAGTAAAGAGCCAACCGGATGGTGTCGAATTCTTTGCGCCATCCAGCCCGATCAGCCGTCGCGAGCTTAGAAAAATACGGCAGGGAAGTGATTACCAAAGCGTTGCTATCGAGACTTTCTGGTCTCTGCTTGGCGATACTTAGGGCAGCTTTGGACCTGTCGCGGTTTGATGCCGGTCCTTTGATCGCATTTACTGCAACAAAGCAGACTGACTATGGGACTGAAACGGACGGACGAATTCCACAAGGATGCGGTGCGGATCGCGTTGACCAGTGGGCTGACGCGCAAACAGGTTACCCAACCTTCGCGCCCAGTGTGACTTGCCGATACCGGGTGGGCCAAGGCGCGAATTTGAATCCGGGCCGACCCTCACGCACGGATTGCCGCATTGCGTGCCAGATGTGCTCAGTGGCGGGACCCATCCAAGGCATCTCCTCTTGCAGGGTCAAAGCAAGGACGTCAGCATCGTTTTCGTTGAAAACTCTCGAGACCGTCGCACCATTCTGCAGTTTGCGAAGGGCATTGCGCTCATTGGTACTCAGGTGCTGCATACCTGTCGCTGCTTCCTGCCGCTCAACATATGTCATAGCGCGCCGTGCGATCTTCATCTTATCTTGCGTTGAAAGGGAGTTCGCAGAAAGGTCGAACGTTTCCTTCGGTCCGCCTTCCGCAACCCTTTCAATCTGTTGAGCAACGCATCGCCGCTCACGAAAGCCTCTTAGAAATTGGGCAAATCTACGCTCAAGATCGGCAACCGTAGGGGTTTTGTCGAAGAAGCGAATGTTCGCAACCGGGATGGTTGATTTTAGCATAACGGATTCCTTTCAGATCCCGGCACACAGCTTTGCTATGCACCGGTTGCCTGACCGAGGGTCAGACAAGGGGTTTGATATGAAAGGCTCCGGAGCCTTAGAACGTATAGAGAACAAAGTCATCGCCACGTCAACGCTACCCACTGATACTCAGGGCAAGCAGCTATGACAGAACCCCATCTGGTAGAAAGTCCTATTAAGTCATTGATATAAAAAGAAACCACCGTCAACTCTCGTTGCCGGTGGTCATTTGATCTGGGTCGAAAGGACAAAAAATCCTACATAATGGTCACGTTATGGTGTGTCCCACAAATTCTGGTCCGCCAGATTCGCTTCATTTGCGCCCCATTGCCGCCACATTCCCGCCACAATCGCCCCTGTAGTGGTGCAAAATGTGGCACCCCCTAAATGTGGAAGCCGCTTGTTTCATCTTTTCCGCCGACACTGCAATACAACGGGTTTCTTGGTTAATCGACCTATGGTATCCTGTTGAATAATAAACAGTGGCCAGTCGAAAAATCGGCGGTCCGAGGCAGAGCAAAGGCAGATATCATGAGAGCGCGGCGCGTGCAGCCAGCCCGTTATGGGCTATTTATTCTTGCGGCTATTTGGATCCTGGTAGTCCTTCCGCTGAGCGCTTTGGCAGCACCCTATGCTGCCTATGTGATTGACGCCCGTTCCGGCGAGGTCTTGCATTCGCGAAATGCCGACACGCGGCTTCACCCGGCCTCCCTAACCAAGATGATGACGCTTTATATCGCGTTCGAGGCCATCAAACGCGGTGAAATCAGCCTTGATTCTCAGGTCAAAATCTCAAGCCATGCAGCGTCCGAACCCCCAAGCAAATTGGGCCTGAAGGCAGGTCAGACCATCGCACTGCGCTACCTTATCCGTGCCGCTGCCGTCAAATCTGCCAATGATGCCGCCACCGCCATCGGCGAGGCGATCGAAGGCTCCGAGGCGAAATTCGCGCGGCGGATGAATCGCACCGCAAAGGCCCTTGGCATGTCAAAGACCACGTTCAAGAACGCCCATGGACTGACCGAAGCAGGACACCTGTCCACAGCCCAAGATATGACGATGATGGGCCGCCACCTGCTTTATGATTACCCTGAATATTACAACTTGTTTTCCCGTATCACCGCGGATGCCGGCGTGCGCAAAGTCAGCCATACCAACCGCCGCTTTCTGGCGTCTTACAAAGGGGCCGATGGCATCAAAACGGGCTACACCCGTGCAGCGGGTTTCAATCTGGTCGCCTCGGCCGAGCGCGGCAATGAACGCGTCATCGTCACCGTTTTTGGCGGCACATCGACATCAGCGCGCAACGCAAAAGTCGCCGAGCTGATGGATCTCGGATTTCGTCGCGCCCCGTCCAAGGCACCACTGCAAAAGCCGTCCAAGCCCGTTTATGCGGATGTAGAAGACATGGTCGTCGCCAGCGCCACCGCGACAACCGCTGGTGCTGCAGGCAAAACGATCCGGCTGATCGGTGCCGTGACCACATCGAAACGTCCCGTGCTGCGACCGGTAAGCGAAGCGCCGGTTGTCATTGCCGCCGCACAAGTGACGCCAGAACCCACCCCGATCCTCAAGGCAGATATCACCGCAGCCCTGCAAGAAGCCGTGGCAACAGCGCCCCCCCCTGCCCCCGAAACAGAGGCCGTAAAAGTCGCCAGCCTTGGCGGTGTATCGATCCGACCTTCGTTGCGCCCCAAATCGCTGCTTGCAGCAATCAGCCCGACCAAAACCAAAAAAGCACCCCCCGCACAGGAAGTCATCACACGGGTTTCCACATCCGGCGGACGTCATTGGGGCGTCAACGTCGGCCGTTATCCCAGCCGCTATGCAGCGGAAAAAGTTTTGCTAAAAACTGCGCTGGCGGAAATATCGACACTGGACGGAACGTTGCGCAAAGTCGTGCAGCGTCCCCAAGGGTTTGATGCAAACTTCCTGGGCATGACCCGCGACACAGCAGACATGGCCTGCCGCCGCTTGGTTGCCCGCAATGTCAGCTGCTTTATGATCGGGCCAAGCTAAGCGCCCCGGCGCTTAGCTTGTCGCCTGCAACAACGCGCGGGTGTAATCAGACGTCGGGTTGTCATACAGCGTATCGACGTCGCCATATTCCACCACGTCCCCCCGCTTCATCACGATGACTTTGTGCGACATCGCGCGCACAACTTTCAGGTCATGACTGATGAACAGATAGGCAAGCCCGTATTTGCGCTGCAAATTACGCAACAGCTCAACGATCTGCACTTGTACCGTCATATCCAGCGCCGACGTGGGTTCATCCAACACCAGCAAACGCGGGCGCAGCACCATGGCGCGTGCAATCGCAATCCGCTGGCGTTGACCGCCGGAAAACTCATGCGGATAACGGTCCATCGTTGCGGGGTCCAACCCGACTTCGACCATCACATCATGCACCAATTCGCGGGGGTTGCGGTCTGGATCGACGTTGTGAATCGTCAATCCTTCCGAAATGATCTGCATACAGGTCATCCGCGGGCTTAAACTGCCGAACGGATCCTGAAACACAATCTGCATGTCTTTGCGCAGACGCCGCAATTCGCGCGTCGACCATTCGCGCACGTCTTGCCCCATGAAATGGATTCCCCCTTCGGAGGCAATCAACCGCATGATTGCCAGCGCCATCGTGGTCTTGCCGGACCCCGATTCACCGACGATCCCGACGGTTTCGCCAGCCCGCACTGACAGCGACGCATCATTCACGGCCTTCACATGGTCCACCGTCCGACGCAGAAACCCCTGCTGGATCGGAAACCAGACTTTCAGATGGTCCGTGCTGGCGATCACTTCGGCGTCCTGCGGGACCGGATCAGGCCGGCCCGAAGGTTCAGCCCCCAACAACTTGATCGTGTAGGGATGCTGCGGATTATCAAAAATCTTGGCTGTGGGCCCCTGTTCGACGATCTCGCCCTGCTGCATGACACACACACGGTCGGCGATGCGCCGCACGATGCCAAGGTCATGGGTGATGAACAAAAGCCCCATACCTTCGCTGTCTTTCAGGTCTTTTAGCAAATCAAGAATCTGCGCCTGAATGGTCACATCCAGCGCCGTTGTGGGTTCGTCCGCGATCAGCACGTCCGGTTTGTTGGCCAGCGCCATGGCGATCATCACGCGCTGACGCTGCCCGCCTGACAGCTGATGCGGATAGGCCCCAAGGCGGCTTTCGGCATCGTTGATACCGACCTTGTCGAGCAATTCCAGAATACGCGCGCGGGCCGACGCGCCCACCACGCCCTGATGCAGCGCCAAAGATTCGCCCAACTGCTTTTCAATCGTGTGCAGCGGGTTCAGCGATGTCATCGGTTCTTGGAAAATAAAGCTGATGTCGTTGCCACGCACCTTGCGCAGCAACTTTTCATCGGCCCCGATCATCTGCTGACCATCGTACAGGACCGACCCAGATACCTCGGCGCTATCACCAAGCAAGGACACGGTGCTAAGCGCAGATACCGATTTACCCGACCCGCTTTCGCCGACCAACGCCACAGTTTCACCGCGCTGAACGGTAAAGCTGACGCCTTTGACAGCATGGCTAAGCGTGCCATCCTGACGGAAGGAAACCCGCAGGTCCGTAACCTCGAGCAGGGCTGGAGAAGATGACGTCATTGTGCAAGAAATCCCATCAAAGCGTAGACGCCCCATGCCGCCATCGGCACGCACAGCAGACGAAGCCAAACTGGCGGGAGGCGCAGCACCGCGACCGACCAGCACCCGAATACGACCGTCAGCGTGCTGGGTAGAAATTTGGTTTCCAAAACGGAAAACATAAAGCCCAAGGTATCGCCGGGCTCAAGAAAGATGAACAGCACCAGCCGAAGGGTGACGGCGATCGAAACGGCAACCGCGATCACATAGAGAACCGTCGCCAGACTGCTGATGGGCGAACGCGCTGCAAGGGCACTCATGAAAAGGTCTTTCTGGGGTCGAACGCGTCGCGGATGCCTTCAAAGATAAAAATCAGCAGCGACAGCATGGTGGCAAAGGTGAAAAACGCAGTGAACGCCAACCAAGGGGCTTGCAGGTTCTGTTTCGCCTGCAAGGTCAGTTCGCCCAATGAAGGGGCCGAAGACGGTAGACCAAAGCCAAGAAAATCAAGGATCGCCAAGGTGCTGATCGTGCCGGTGATGATAAACGGCAGCATGGTCAACATCGCCACCATCGCATTGGGCAACATGTGGCGGAACATGATCGTGACGTTGCCAACGCCAAGGGCACGGGCCGCGCGCACATATTCAAGGTTGCGGGCCCGCAGGAATTCGGCGCGCACGACGCCCACCAGCGATGTCCAGCTGAACAATACCAACAAGAAAACCAGCAGCCAGAAACTGCGCCCCAGAATGGCGAACATGATGATGATCACATAAAGCGACGGGGTCGAGGACCAGATTTCGATCACGCGCTGGAAAATCAGATCTGTCCAGCCGCCAAAGAACCCCTGTACGGCCCCCGCGATGATGCCGATCAGCGATGCCGCACCAGTCACGATCAGGGTAAACATCACGGACAGGCGGAAGCCGTGGATCACCCGCGCCATCACATCACGTTTGGTGCCATCGGTGCCCAGCCAGTTCTGCGCATTGGGCGGCAGTGGGGCGGCACCGGGGCGGTCCACGGCGGTGTTGAACGAATAGGGAATGACCGGCCAGATCGACCAGCCTTTTTCAATCGCCTGCCCGTCAATCTGCCCGTCTTGCGCATCTTCGATCATCGCCTCGGGATCATCGAAACAGGCATCCATCCCGCCGGTGGCGATCAGGCATTTTACCTCGGGGTCGCGATAGACCGCTTCGGTCTGGAAATCGCCACCAAAGGCCGTTTCGGGGTAAAAGTTGAAGATCGGCATGAAATATTCGCCGCGATAATTCACCACAATCGGCTTGTCATTGGCGACAAATTCCGCAAACAGCGAAATGCCGAACAGGATCGCGAAAATCCAAAGGCTCCAATAGGCGCGGCGGTTGCGGGTAAAGTTGCGCCAGCGGCGTTGATTGAGGGGGGACAATGCCATCGGATCAGCCCTCGCGCTTTTCAAAGTCGATGCGCGGATCGACGATCACATACATGAGATCCGACAGGATGCCGACGACCAGACCGATCAGGCCAAAGATGAACAGCGTACCGAACACGATGGGGTAATCGCGCGCGACCGCGGCCTCGAACCCCAGCCGGCCAAGGCCATCTAAGCTGAATATCGTCTCAATGATCAGCGAGCCGCCAAAGAACACGCCAATGAACACCGCCGGAAAACCTGCAATCACGATCAGCATCGCGTTGCGGAAAACATGGCCGTACAGCACTTTGCGTTCGGACAGGCCTTTGGCCCGCGCCGTCATCACATATTGTTTTTTGATCTCGTCCAGAAAGCTGTTTTTCGTCAGCAGCGTCAGCGTGGCAAAGGCGCTGATGGTCGAGGCCAGCACCGGCAAAGCGATGTGCCAGAAATAGTCACCGACTTTGGCAAGCGGGCTAAGTTGGTCGAAATTATCCGACGTCAGTCCCCGCAGAGGGAAAACCTGCCAATAGGACCCACCTGCAAACAACACCAACAGCAAGATCGCGAACAGGAAGCCGGGGATCGCATAGGCTGCGATGATTGCGCCCGATGTCCAAGTATCAAAGGCCGTGCCGTCCTTGACCGCCTTGCGGATGCCCAGCGGGATCGACACCAGATAGGCAATCACAGTCGACCACAGACCCAGCGTAATCGACACCGGCAGCTTCTCCTTAATCAGATCAATCACACTGATCGACCGGAAGTAACTTTCTCCGAAATCGAACCGCATGTAGTTCCACATCATGCTCACAAACCGCTCGACCGGGGGCTTGTCGAAACCGAATTCTTTCTCAAGCTCCGCAATGAATTCAGGCGGCAACCCGCGTGCACCGACATAGTTTTCATTGGCAGTCGCAGCATCCGCATTGCCTGCATCATTGCCACCGCCCGAGAACCCTTCGAACACGTCACCACCGCCTTGGATACGCGCGATCGCCTGCTCAACCGGGCCACCGGGCACGAATTGCACCAGCGCAAAGTTGATCAGCATGATCCCGATCAAGGTCGGGATAATCAGCAAAAGCCGTCGAAGAATATAAGCGCCCATGCCGGCGTTTACCTTAGTGCGCCAGCGGCGCGCAAGGCGGCAGCTTTGTCGGCGTTGTACCACCAGAAATCAAGATATCCCAAGGCGTAAGCCGGTTGGCCCGCGGGGTGTTCGTATTGATCGTAATAGGCCGTCCAGTAGCTATCATTGTACCACACCGGGATCATGAAGAATTCGTAGCGCAAAGCCCGATCCAACGCCATCAAGCTGGCGTCTTCTTCTTCCTTGGTTTGCGCGGCCAAGGATGCTTCGATGATGGCATCGACCATTGGACTGGCCAGTCCTGCGGGGTTGAACAGCGAATAGCTGGCTGCCTCTGACCCGTAAAGTTGGGCCAGACCGGTGCCCGTGCCCAGAAATGCGCCATAGCCATCGAACACCAGATCGTAATCGCGGTCCCGTTCGCGCGCGGTGTATTGCGAGCTGTCGACTTTTTCGAGAACCGCATCAATGCCCATATTTCCAAGGTTCGACATGAAGTTTTCAACCACCGCCGACAAGGTCGCAGAGCCGGATGAATTCAACAGAAACGTCAGGCGCAGCGGCTTTCCATTGGCATCATAGCGTTTGCCATCATCGCCAACGGCCCAGCCTGCATCATCCAGCAATTTCATCGCGCTCCGCAGGTTGCGGCGGTCCAAAAGCCGGGTCGCGTCAGACACATGCGGGATCACGGCATCATCGGTCAACATATCGGCCGGGATCAAATCGCCAAAGGATTCAAGAAACGCCAATTCCGCCCCTTCGGGCTTGGTCATGGCCATCAACGGTGTGTCTTGGGTGAAAGACGCGCGCGACTTGAACAGCCCGTATTGCAGGGATTCGTTGGTCCATTCAAAGTTAAAGCCCAATGCAACCGCCTCGCGAACGCGCTTGTCTTGCAGCACCTCACGGCCCAGATTGAACACGATGCCGGAAGGCGTTGGGGGCGACCCGTCAGGAATGTCTTCTTTGACAACATAGCCTGCGTCGATCTTGGGGAAATCATAGGCTGACGCCCATTGCTTTGAATTCCCTTCGACGCGGAAAGTATATTCACCGGCTTTGAACGCCTCGAAGGCAGAGTTTTCGTCGCCGAAGTATTCAACGCGGATCTTGTCAAAGTTGTTGCGGCCCACGTTGAACGGCAGATCAGCGCCCCAATAATCGGGGTTCCGTTTGTAAACGATCCGGCGGTTCACATCGACGTCATCAATCACATAGGGTCCGGACCCGGGCGAGGTCATAAGCCGCGATTCGTCCAGCCGCGCGCCGGTTTCTTCGTACCACTTCTTGGACCATGCAGGCACGCCGCCGACCTGATCAATCAAGCTGCGGCGCGAGATGCCCGGCGTAAAATAGAATTTGACGGTGTAGTCATCAATCACTTCGACCTTGGGGATACGCTTGCGCACCGCATCGGCATAGGACTTGAGCCCCTGATCCAAAAGCAGGTTGTGACTGAATTCGATATCATGCGCCGTAACAGGATCGCCATTCGAGAACCTAGCGTCCTTGCGCATGTGGAAGATCACCCAATCTTTGCTTTCGGGGTATTCTAGGCTTTCACACAGCAAACAATAGGATTCCCCATAGACATCGGCGGGGGCGGATTCATTCCCCGTACCTTCGCCCAAAAGGCTTTCATACATGATCGTGCTTAACACGCCGCCACGCCCCTTGCGGGAATAAGGGTTCATCGAATCAAATGTGCCAAGGGTGGAAATCGAAATCTCTCCGCCCTTCGGCGCGTCAGGGTTCACATAATCAAAATGCGGGTAATCTGCCGGGTACTTCAGATCGCCATAAAAGGAATAGCCGTGGCTGGTGATGATTTTCTCATCTTGGGCTTGGGCGGCCATCGCAACCATGGCCAAACCGGATACCAAAAGCGCCGACCACGCCAAACGAACAAGAGGTTTTTGCGATTGGGTCACGGCGCGCGCATTCATTCGGGGCATCGGATCATCCTGTACAAGAAACAACAATTTATGGCGGTTCTGATTTGTCATCTAAGCTAACGGCCCCCGCCGCCAAGATACAAGTTGCGAATATGTTATCTGATTGAAATCTAGGACGTGAAACGCAAAAGGCCGCCCGGAAAAGGGGCGGCCATTGTCAAACTGGAATAAGGATCAGTTGTCGAGGCTATCGAGATAGGCAATCACGTCAGCACGATCTGATGGTTTGCTTAGGCCTGCAAAACCCATTGTGGTGCCAGGGGCATAGGAGGAAGGCTTTTCCAGAAACGCGAAAAGATTTTCTGGCGTCCAGGTATCGGCGACCTTCTCAAGTGCACCTGAATACGAGGCATAGCCGCTTGCCGCATCAACAGCACGTCCGACGACGCCATACAAATAAGGACCAACAGCGTTTTCGCCCTCAACAGCCTTGTGGCAAGCCGAGCATTTGCGGAAAACCTTTTCGCCCGAAGCAGCATCCGCAGAAGCCATCAAAGTTGCGAAATCTGGACCGTCGTCAGCCGCAGCGCCGCCTTCGGCAGAGGCGACTTCGATCATGTAACCTTGTTCGCCGTGGGATTCGGAGTGGTAAACCAGCTCGCCGGCGAATTTGCCAAGCAAGAGCACAAGCCAAGCACCAAATAGGCCAGCGGCGATTTTCGTAAGGGTCATTGTATCAAACATGGGCGAAGATCCATCATTGGTATGCGGGCATCAATTGCGCTCGTATCTATTGCTTTCCCTCCCGATGGGCAAGGTGTAGTTACCGCGACCAAACGCCATCTTTGGTAAAGGTCTGATGAAGGACGCCACAATGAACGAAATAAATGCCCCCCGCATCGCTTTTCAGGGTGCTTTAGGCGCGTATAGCCACGAAGCATGCCTGCAAGCGCGCCCTGATATGGTGCCCGTTCCTTGTGTAACATTCGAGGGCGTGTTCCGGGCCGTTCGCGAGGGGCGCGCCGATCTGGCAATGCTGCCCGTTGAAAACACGACCTATGGCCGCGTCGCTGATATTCACCGGTTGTTGCCCAAAAGCGGCTTGCACATCATCGCCGAAGCGTTTGTGCGCGTGCGCATCAGCCTGATGGCGCTGCCCGGTGTCAAACTGGAAGACGTCAAACATGTGCGCGCCCACATGGTGCTGATCCCGCAAGCGCGCAGTTGGCTCGATGCCCACGGCATCACGTCAGAGGCGGCATCGGACAGCGCCGGCGCGGCCGCCGATCTGGCGGTTTCGGATGAACGCAGCGTGGGCGTATTGGCAAGCGAAGTTGCCGCAGATATTCACGGGCTGGACGTTCTGGCCCGCGACATTGAAGATTTAGACCACAACACGACGCGTTTCTTGTTGATGTCACCCAAGGCAGACCTAAGCCGCAGGGCACCGACCATGATGACCACATTCGTCTTTGAAGTGCGCAACATCCCTGCGGCATTATACAAGGCGATGGGCGGCTTTGCGACCAATGGCGTCAACATGACCAAACTGGAAAGCTATATGGTGGGCGGATCATTTACCGCCACACAGTTCTATGCAGATATCGAAGGCCACCCGGAAGATCCCGCCGTCGAACGCGCGCTTGAAGAATTAGGGTATTTCACCAACATGCTGGATATTGTGGGCGTCTATCCGGCGCACCCCGATCGCCATCCCAGCTGAAATCGCTCAACGGGACAGCTTGTAGCGTTCTTCCATGCCCTTTGCGTATTCAAAAACGCGCAATTTGTACTTTTTGGTCAGCGATGTTTTCGCAAGCTTGAGCGATTGCACCAGCAGACGCGCCGACAAGTTGCTTGGCTTGAGCTCGAGCGTGACAAGAATGCGCGTCCGGCTGCGCGACAGGGCCATCAGTTCAAATGCCATGTCCCCCGCCAGACCGGGCGATGTGGTCGCCAACCGCATTTCAGTTGGCCGTTCAAAGGACTGCATATCAATCTGGATTTCGCGACGCTTGCCCCGCATGTCAAAAGCGGCCTCCCACTTCATGCCCGTGGCTGGCGCAGCCAACTGATCGACACGCTGCACCTCCGCGCCGCGACGCATCGCGGCACGTTCAAACTGGTCAAATTCGCACAACATATCAAAGACAGCATCAATCGGCGCTTCAATATCTTCTTTTGTCGAAAACTTCATATTTTACCTGCCCGCCGGTTTCAGGCACAATCGCCTCAAGTCAGTGTATCCGCAAGCCAGTTTTCTAACAGGAAATGTGCAATAGCTCCTTTACGTGCGGGCAAGATATCGGGATGTTGCCCTGCAAATATGTCCATCATCTCTTCTTTTGGAACCCAAAGAGCGTCTTCGATTTCTTTCGGGTCAATTGTAATTTTTTCAGATGTTGCAACTCCGGCACAGCCGAACATTAGCGATGCGGGAAACGGCCAAGGCTGGCTCGCTAAATAGTTGACTTCCCCAACTTCGATACCGGATTCTTCAAAGACTTCACGGCGCACGGCGGCCTCAAGGGTCTCTCCAGGCTCAACGAAACCGGCTAGCAGGGAATACATGCCCTGCGGCCATCCCGGCGACCGCCCCATCAGCACCGAATTCCCGTGGGTGATCAACATGATTACCACCGGGTCTGTGCGCGGGAAATGCGAGGCACGGCAGGCGGGACAGTTGCGCTGCCAGCCAGCGTCGTTGACCACCGTCTCAAAACCGCAACGGGCACAGAACCCATGTGTTTCATGCCACGAAAATATGGCTTTTGCTGTCGCCGCCAATTCCGCATCCCGCGGGTCAAGCCATGTCATAACACGGCGCAGTTCAACAAAGACGTTCTCTTCGGGTAGCATCGGGTGACGCTGTTCACTGGGGTCCATGAACGCGCCCAAATGGCGGGGGTCCAGATCGTCGGGCACCCACGATGACAAATCAAACGCAAATCGTGCTTCGCCGTTTTCGCGCCCCAGCAAGATCGGTGGTGACGATGCATCCTGAAGTGCGGGATGGTCCATAGGCAAGCGCACCAAAGAAGCAGGCCGCATCGGGTTGATTAATACCTTGCCACGCCATAACAATACTGCACGGGCCGTTTCCTCTTGCTTCAGAACGTCAACAGCCGCTCTGTCGCCGCGTGTCTCGCCTGCACGGTCCAATCCCGAACCGCCAAAGGTTACTGTCTCAGAATGTTTCATCTAGCCCTCAAATTTGCCTCGCTACGTGATTATTCACCATCTTGACCAAAGCCAAGGGTTTCACGCCGTCAGTTTAGCCTTAGTTTGTTTTCATGAGTAAACCCCCGAAAAAACCAGTCTAAGGACAATTCAAAACCGCTATGACGCAGATTGTTTCATCAATCCTTGACGCCGCGCCCCTCATTCGCGTGACTCTGCGGTTTTAGAAATGGAACGTGCCACCACCAAGCTGCGCATTCTTGCGACCACGGATCTTCATATGAATGTCTTGGGATACGACTATGCTTTTGACACCCCCGGCCAACGGGCAGGATTGGCCGGATTGGCCCCTCTGATCGCCAAAGCACGGGCGGACGTGGCACACGGACAGTGCCTATTGGTCGATAACGGTGACTTTTTGCAGGGCAACTCCTTGGCAGACTGGCTAAGCACGCACCCCGTGACCGCAGACCATCCGCTGGTCGCCAGCTTTAACGGATTGGCATACGACGCGATTGGCTTGGGCAACCATGATCTGGATTTCCGTACCTCTTATCTGGAACAGTTTATCGCTGCACTTGACGCACCGGTGATTTCCACAAACCTCTCAGAAAGTGGCATCCGCGATCTGCACCGCTCTGTGACTTTGACCCGCTTGATCGAGACTGCGGATGGGGCCGTGCCGCTCAAGATCGCGATTGTATCCGCGTTGCCCGATGAAACTGCCGTCTGGAACAAGGCCATGCTGGCTGACACGGCTATTATTTCAGACCCACTGGCCACCCTGCCCGAACATGTAGCCCAGCTGCGCCAGGCCGGTGTGGACATCGTTCTGGCGCTTGCGCATTTGGGTTTGGGGCATGCCGGGGCACCCGATAGCATTGCCGATGCGGGTGCGCGTTTAATTGCTGAAATCCCCGGCATCGACGCGATTGTTGCTGGCCACACGCATCGTCGTTTCCCCGATGACATGGAATGCGACAACGTGTTCCCTTCGAATATTCCGATCGTGATGCCCGGCGTGATGGGATCAGACCTTGGTGTCATCGATCTTGATCTGGCACAGGGCGCAGATGGCCGGTGGATCGTTACAGATAATACCGCACAGCTTTGGCCGCAGCCGGTTGATATTGTGCCTGATCCGGCATTTTTTGCTCGGGCCTCACGGGCCCACAACGCAGCGCGCGCCGATCTTGCAGCCCCAATCGGGGCACCGGCCGACCATTTGCACAGCTATTTTGCGCTACTCCAACCTGCGAACACCATGGCGCTGTCCGCCAGAGCCAAGGCAATCCTTATCCAAGAGGCCTTGCAGGGATCGCCCCATGCGGATCTGCCACTGTTGGCGACGGCGGCAGCCCGTGCCGTCGGTGGCGCGGGCGGCGTGCGAAATTACATTGATGTGCCCCAAGGCGTTATGCTGCGGCGGCATTTGGCTGGGTTCGCCCCTTTTGAAAACCGCACCTGTGCTTTGCTTTTAACGGGCGCGCAATTGCGGCTTTGGCTGGAACGATCTGCACATGTTTACAGCCACCTCAGTGCAAATACCCCTCAGCAGATGCTGTTGAACGATGCCGAGCCCCGCTTTATTTTCGACGCCATCTATGGATTGACCTACACAATCGATCCCACACAGCCCCAAGGTCAGCGGATATCCCAGATCGCCCATGCAGGTGCCGCGGTTTCAGCAGATCAACCGTTCGTTCTCGCAACGAATACATTTCGCGCCGCAGGTGGGGGCAAGTATGACATGATCGATCTGCCGGTACCGATTGCACAATGTGATGCAACCCCGACAGAATCGTTGATTCGCGCACTTCAGTCCGATGATTTTGACATCTGGACCCGGCAAGCACCTTGGCACCTGAAACGGCGCGGCCTGACTGCAGTTTACGAGACCAGCCCGAGGGCCGCTGCATATCTGGGCGAAATCGCCCCGCTCAAGCCTCGTATTCTGGGGCAGACCGCTGCTGGCTTTGACCGGATCGAGATTACGCTCTGATCCTTGCACTTCGCAAAACTCTATCCTATATGGGGATCGAGAGGTTGGTGCGGGCAGGTGCCTCGCCAACCCGGTCAGATCCGGAAGGAAGCAGCCGCAACGAGACCCACTTGGGTCGTTATCAGCCTCTCACCCGAGCGTATTTTGCATAGCGAAATACGCGCTGCCCCCCCAAGGTCATCCACAGGATGGCGCGAGAGAGGCAAACCCCTCCCGAATTCACAGATGCCCTGATTAAAGCCGATCAGCCGCAAACGTATCACATTGCCCTACTTGACCGCTGTCATAGCCGCGCTGGAACCAGCCCGACCGCTGCGCCGATGTCCCGTGCGTAAAGGTATGCGGCTGCGGCGCGCGCCCGGCCTGCTTTTGCAGATAGTCATCGCCGATCTTGCGCGCGGCATTCAGCGCCTCGTCCAGATCGCCCCGCTCCATCAGGCCTTTGACGTTCATCGCCCAAATCCCTGACAAACAGTCCGCCATCAGCTCAAGCCGTACCGTCAGCGCATTGGCCTCGGCCTCCGACGACCGCCGCCGCAGCGCATCCACCTTTGGCAAAATGCCCAGCTGATTCTGCACATGATGCGCGACCTCATGGGCAATCACATAGGCGGCAGCAAAATCGCCGCCCGCGCCCATGCGCTGTGCCAACATGTCGAAAAACTGCGTGTCCAGATAGGCCTTTTCATCCGCCGGGCAGTAGAACGGACCTGTCGCCCCCGATGCCCCGCCGCATCCGCTTTGGGTGACACCGGAAAACACGACCAACTGTGGCGGCTCGTATTCCCGGCCAATCTGCTCGGGGAACACCTTGCCCCAGACATCTTCTGTTGTGGCCAGAACCTGCGCTGAAAACTGTGTTGCCGGACTGTCATCCTGCGATACCGGGGCTCCCTGCTGAACCTGTTGTGGCCCGCCGCCAGTCAACAACGGCGTTACGTCAATGCCGGTGAAATATCCGATCGCCAGAACTGCCAGAACACCAACAAGGCCCAGCCCCCCGGCCCGTCCGGCACGCCCTGCGCCGCCGCGGCGCACCTCAACATTGCTGCTCCGCCTGATGCCCCGCAAACGCATATCTCATCCCCTTTGTTCAATAACTATTGTTTGTGAAACGCGCAAAACGCACAATGGTTCAATGAACAATAGCAACAAACTTGCGGAAGACCGCACGGACTGGGCCGAAGACCGTACAATTCTGGCGAATGAACGCACCTTTGCGGGGTGGATGCGCACAGGCATGGCGTCGCTGGCGGTCGCCATCGGTCTTAAGGCGGTGTTCGGCGATTTCGATCCGACATGGGCCGCAAAGGGGGTTGCATCGATCTTTGTCGGCGCTGCGGTCTATATCTTCTGGGCGGCGCATGATGCCGCGACCAAGACGCTGGACCGGCTGACCGACCACCACGCAAACGCCCAGCCCAATGCGCGCATGAAAACGCTTGCAGTGATTTTCAGCTTGGCCTCGGTTGCGGTTGGCGGCATCCTCTGGATGCTCTAGGTTCACAACCTTAACCGAATCTTTGCAGGACCGTCATGACAGCACCTTCCGCCTATCGCGTTCTGGCGCGCAAATACCGGCCTGAAACATTTGTCGACCTGGTCGGCCAGGATGCAATGGTGCGCACCCTCAAGAACGCCTTTGCCGCAGACCGTATTGCGCAGGCCTTTATCATGACGGGGATTCGCGGCACCGGCAAAACCACCACAGCGCGGATCATCGCCAAGGGCATGAATTGCATCGGCCCGGACGGTAACGGCGGGCCAACCACAGAACCTTGCGGGGAATGCGAACATTGCGTCGCCATCATGGAAGGTCGCCATGTCGACGTGATGGAGATGGACGCCGCCTCAAACACCGGCGTGGGCAACATCCGCGAAATCATCGACAGTGTGCATTACCGCGCGGCCTCGGCCCGCTACAAAGTCTACATCATCGATGAGGTGCACATGCTGTCGACAGGTGCGTTCAACGCCCTGCTGAAAACCCTGGAAGAACCGCCAGAGCATGTGAAATTCATCTTTGCCACCACTGAAATCCGCAAGGTGCCGGTCACGGTCCTGTCGCGCTGCCAGCGCTTTGACCTGCGCCGGATCGAACCCGAAGTAATGATCGCCCTGATGCGCAAGATCGCAAGCGCTGAAGAGGCAGAAATTGCAGACGACGCGCTGGCCCTTATCACCCGCGCCGCCGAAGGGTCCGCCCGCGATGCGACTTCCCTGCTCGATCAGGCGATAAGCCACGGTGCTGGCGAAACCACCGCCACTCAGGTCCGGGCCATGCTGGGGCTGGCCGATCGTGGCCGGGTGTTGGACCTGTTCGACATGATCCTGCGCGGCGATGCCGCGGGCGCGCTGAATGAACTGGGCAGCCAGTATTCCGACGGGGCCGATCCGATGGCAGTCTTGCGCGATCTGGCCGAAATCACCCATTGGGTGTCAGTGGTCAAAATCACGCCCGATGCTGCCGAAGACCCCACCGTATCGCCCGAAGAACGCAGCCGCGGCCTGACCATGGCCGAAACCCTGCCGATGCGCGTTCTCACCCGCCTTTGGCAAATGCTGCTTAAAGCGCTGGACGAAGTCGCCAGCGCCCCTAACGCGATGATGGCCGCCGAAATGGCAGTGATCCGCCTGACCCATGTCGCCGACCTGCCAAGCCCCGAGGAATTGACCCGCAAGCTAAGCAAGGCAACCCCGCCCCCCACAGCACCGCCTGCACATGGGCATAGTGGCGGTGGGCCATCCGGCGGTGGCGGAAATACAAACGCAACGGCTTCGCACCATGTCCAAGGCAGCCCGCAATCAGGGGCAACCATGGCCGCACTCGCCCCGGCCATTGATCAAGCCCTCGCGCGCTTTCCCAGCTTTGAACATGTCGTCGAACTGATCCGCACCAACCGGGACGTCAAACTTCTGGTCGAGGTGGAAAACACCCTGCGTCTTGCCGCCTATCAACCCGGTCGCATCGAATTCACCCCCACCGATGCCGCCCCCCGCGATCTGGCGCAACGCCTTGGAACAAGGCTGCAACTGTGGACCGGCAACCGCTGGGCCGTCATTATCGTGGGCGATAGTGAAACAAAAACCATCGCCGAAATCCGCGATGCCAAAGACAATGAACTGAAATCCAAGGCCGAAAGCCATCCGCTGATGCAAGCCGTCATGGCGACCTTTCCGGGGGCAAAAATCCTGTCCATCCGCACCCCCGAAGACATTGCCGCCGCCGCCGTGTCCGAAGCCTTGCCCGAAGTCGAAGATGAATGGGACCCGTTCGAAGACGACTGATCCGATCCGGATTGGCCCCTTGTCCAACACGGTCATAGCCCGCATATAAACAGACAACAGCAATTCAGGAGAAGATCAGATGCTCAAAGGTTTGGGTGCCATGGGTGACATGGCCAAAATGATGAAAGCTGCGCAGGAAATGCAAGGCAAGATGGCGCAAATGCAAGAAGACATGCACAATATCATCGTAGAAGGTGAATCCGGCGCTGGTCTGGTCAAAGCGACATGTACCGCCAAAGGCGAGCTGAAATCACTCGACATCGATCCTTCCATCTTTAACGGGGACGAAAAAGAAGTGGTCGAAGATCTGATCCTTGCCGCGATCAAGGACGCCCAATCCAAAGCCACCGACCGCGCCCAAGCCGAGATGAGCAAGCTGACCGAAGGCATGGGCCTGCCTGCGGACATGAAACTGCCGTTCTGATCTTTCCAAATGGTTCAAAATCCTCGCCGAAGGCATAAAATCTCTTTTGAACCAGCATCGCGGGATACGCAGCCATGAGCAGCACGCGTGACATCGACGCGCTCATTGATCTGATGTCGAGGCTTCCGGGCCTCGGCCCCAGATCAGCGCGCAGGGCGGTGTTGCACCTCATACGCAAACGCGCGCTTTTGCTCACCCCTCTGGCAGATACGATGCAAACCGTTGCCGCGACAGCGCGGGAATGTCTGAACTGTGGCAACGTCGGCACCACGGATATTTGCGATATCTGCACCTCAGAAAAACGTGCCAACGGCGAACTATGCGTGGTCGAAGATGTCGCCGATCTGTGGGCGATGGAACGCTCGGGCGTGTTCAAAGGCCGCTATCATGTCTTGGGCGGCACGCTTTCGGCATTGGATGCCATCGGCCCTCAGGAATTGCGCATCCCAAGGCTGATCGACCGGGTTTCGTCGGAGAATATCACCGAAGTCATCCTCGCCCTGAACGCGACGATCGACGGGCAGACCACCGCGCATTACATCGCGGATCAATTGGAAGGCCAAGCGCAACTGACCTCGCTGGCGCAAGGCGTCCCGATTGGCGGTGAACTGGATTATCTTGACGACGGAACGATCACAGCAGCGATGCGGGCGCGAAAATCAATCTGACCCGCAAGCGCAGCAATGCCACTTGCCCCGTATTCCAAGACGTTAAAAACAAGGTGCCACTTTTTCGCGCAGCGTGCCTAAAGCTCCAGGATCGTTTCAACGCCGTTCTCCAGAACATAGACCACACCTTGACGGTTGCTAAGCTTGCCAAGATCTGCGCGGCTCAACCCACACAGCTCTCCTCGAAGCAATTGACCGCTTAGCCCGTGCGCGACGATAACCGTAGGTTCAGTCAGCGTCGCCACAAACGACCGCACACGGGCTTGAAATGTGTCGAACCCCTCGCCGCCGGGGGCTCTGGCATAGAATTCGATATGCGGCATGTCGGGGCTCATATCATCCGGCAAGGTCTTGAAAATATCAGCACGAAGCTGGCTTTCCCAATCCCCAGCAAACACCTCCTTGAGGCGATCATCGATGTGATAGGCACGCCCCCCCAATGCGATGTCAGCCGTCTGGCGCGTGCGTTTCAGCGGTGAGACAAAGCACGGCGGGTTCTGTTCAAGGATCGGAGCCATCAATGCCGCCTGACTTTTGGCATGGCCCACCCCGCGCGCCGACAACACCGATTCCGTCTGCCCTTGCACACGCCCTTCGGCGTTCCATTCGGTTTCGCCGTGGCGCAGGAACCAGATTTTTGGGTAGGTTGTCATGTCTTGGGTTCCTTA
>ERZ651776.2603-NODE-2603-length-19260-cov-8.694052_pt1 | contig 19260 bp, 17 predicted proteins | sample MGYA00514761_ERZ651776 | MGnify/ENA metagenome assembly ERZ651776 | reverse complement strand
AAAACTGGTGATCTTATGAACTGGCCAGAAACGGCAAAAGGTTCAGATGATCAGCCAATCAGGTCACTACAGTGCGTGATTGGAAACAGCTAATCTCTCAGGTTCCGCGACAGACGGGGCGAATACCATCGACTGGTATTCACTCAATGACGCGTGTCCAGAGGATTAGGCCAGTGGAAGAACGACGGACCCCACTTTACGATTTTCATATTGCCAATGGCGCCCGCATGGTGCCTTTCGCCGGATGGGATATGCCTGTTCAATATGCGGCCGGCATCAAGGCCGAACATCTGGCAACCCGCAATGGCGCAGGATTATTTGATGTTTCGCATATGGTGCAGGTCGAATTATCCGGCAATGGGGCTGATGCCTTTTTTGAACGTCTGACCCCAACCGATATTGGCGCAGTTGCCGAAGGGCGCGTTCGCTATTCAATGCTGCTGAATGACGCTGGCGGTGTTCTTGATGATTTGATGGTGGCGCGGCTTGATGGCAGGCTGCACCTTGTTGTCAATGCTGGTCGCGCCACGCATGACATTGATCATCTTCGCCAAAATCTTGACGATAGCACCAAGATGGATGTTCATCATGATTGGGCGCTTTTGGCGCTTCAAGGCCCAAAAGCGGCGCAAGTTCTAAACAGTCTTGGCCTTGATCTGGACGGGTTCCGCTTTATGGATATCCGCCATTTCACCCTTGGCGCGGTTCCGCTTGTGATCGCGCGGTCTGGCTATACTGGCGAAGACGGATTTGAAATTTCCATGCCCGCCAATGCCGCTGTTGATATTGCCAAAACCCTAATGGCGACAGGTGATGTCACGCTTGCCGGTCTTGGTGCCCGCGATACATTACGTCTTGAGGCAGGCCTGCCGCTATGGGGGCATGAACTTGACGAAACCATTACCCCAACCATGGCCGGGATACGATTTGCCCTGTCAAAAAAGCGGCGTAAAGCGGCTGATTTCCCCGGTGCCGATGTCATTCTTGATGAATTTGCAAATGGTCCGAAACGACAGCTTGTCGGTTTATTGGCAAGCGGCGCACGGCCGGTTCGCGATGGCACTATCCTGTTTCATGACGGTGTTGACATTGGCATCATCACATCGGGTGGTTTTTCGCCAAGCCTCGATCGCCCGGCCGCACTTGGGTTTGTTGAGACCCATCTTGCCACTGACGGCACCATCATTGCCGCCGCCACAAGAGGCGGTAACACCCCCATTACCGTGGTGAATTTGCCACTCGTCCCACATCGCTATTTTCGCGGTTAAACATATCAAAGCCATAAGGAGATAATCATGCTTAAATTTTCTGAAGATCACGAATGGGCCAATCTAGATGCCGATATTTGCGCGGTTGGTATTTCACCGCATGCGGTTGAACAGCTTGGCGATATTGTTTTTGTTGAATTGCCCGATATTGGTCTGGCAGTGAATAAAGGTGATGCCGTTGCCGTCTTTGAGTCGGTCAAGGCCGCATCGGATATCTACAGCCCTGCCGGTGGGGAAATCGTCGAGGTCAATAATGCGCTTCTTGACGATCTGACCGCAATCACGCCCGAAAGCGCAATGGCCAACTGGCTTTTTAAAATCAAAATCAATGATGCTGGCGACCTTGAGTCACTTATGGATGAGGCCGCCTATAATGCCATGATTGGCTAACCGGCATCGCCTAGTCACTTTACGGCAATCCGGCTTGGCCGACCATTGCCGTTCTTGCCCAAATGGGCCGTTATTTTCGAAAGGACGCATCATGTCATCACTTCCTTCGCCACAAGCCGCCTTTGCCAGCCGCCATATTGGCATTAACGAAACCGATATCGACAAAATGCTTGATGCGGTTGGCGCACCCTCGATGGCGGCATTACTCGATTCGGTAATTCCCGAAAATATTCGCCGCCAAAGCAAAATGACCTTGGCACCAGCCCTTTTGGAACATGAAGCATTGGCTGAATTAAAGAGCTTTGCTGCCAAAAATCAGGTCAAAACATCACTTATCGGCATGGGCTATTATAATTGCCACACCCCGCCAGTGATCCAGCGCAATATTCTGGAAAATCCGGCATGGTACACTGCCTACACTCCCTATCAGCCGGAAATTTCCCAAGGGCGTCTTGAGGCGATTTTAAATTTCCAAACAATGATCATCGATCTAACCGGCATGGATATCGCCAATGGATCGCTTCTTGATGAAGCCACCGCCGCTGCTGAGGGCATGGCATTGGCAAGCCGTATGCATAGACCCAAGGGCAACCGTTTTATCGTTGATCCCGATACGCATCCGCAAACCATTGCCATTTTAAAAACCCGCGCCGAACCGCTTGGCATCATCATTGATGTTCAGCCCATTGGCGACTCAATACCCGATGATTGCTTTGGTGGCTTGCTGAGCTATCCGGGCAGTTGCGGTGCCATTCATGACCTATCGGGCGCGATTGCCACCATCCATGATGGCGGCGGCTTGGCCGTTGTTTGCGCCGATCTTTTGGCGCTGACCCTGCTGACACCACCGGGCGAAATGGGTGCCGATATTGTCGTTGGCAGTGCACAAAGATTTGGCGTGCCATTCGGCTTTGGCGGGCCGCATGCCGCCTATTTTGCGTGCAGCCAAGCCTTGCAAAGGTCAATCCCCGGACGGTTGGTCGGGGTGTCGCGCGATTCCAGTGGCCGCCCTGCTTACCGGCTGGCACTGCAAACCCGTGAACAGCATATCCGCCGCGAAAAAGCCACCTCCAACATCTGCACCGCACAGGCGCTTTTGGCGATTATGGCAAGTTTCTATGCGGTTTGGCATGGCCCAGAAGGGCTGCAAAACATCGCGTCACATAGCAACCGGCAAGCACGGCGTTTCGCCGCCGCAATGATGGCGGCTGGCCGTACCATTCGGCATCAGGCATTTTTTGACACGGTCGTGATCGAAGCGGCGGATGATCGTGATGCGCTCATGGCGGCGGCAGTGGCGGCTGGCTTTAACCTTCGGCAATTAGATCATGCGGTTGCCGCAAGCTTTGATGAAACGATTGATGATGATGCTCTTACCACCATCATCAGGGCGCTTGGTGGGCGTTTAGGCGATGATCACCTTGACAGCATTCCGTCACAACTCGGCCGAAGCAGTCCGTTTTTAACGCATCATGTGTTTCATCAATACCGTTCGGAAACTGAAATGCTGCGCTATATGCGGCGGCTTGCTGATCGTGATCTTGCGCTTGACCGCTGCATGATTCCGCTTGGATCATGTACCATGAAACTAAACGCCACTGCCGAAATGATGCCCATCACATGGCCCGAATTTGCCAATATTCATCCCTATGCGCCTGATGATCAAACCAGTGGCTATCGTGAGATGATTTCACGGCTTGAGGAGATGCTGTGCCAATGCACTGGCTATGCCGCAATGTCCTTGCAGCCAAATGCCGGCGCGCAAGGCGAATTTGCCGGATTGCTGGCGATTTCACGCTATCACCAATCACGCGGCGATCATGACCGCAATATTTGTCTCATCCCATCATCGGCGCATGGCACCAATCCGGCATCGGCAGCAATGGCCGGCATGAAAGTCGTTGTGGTCAAATGCGATGCAAATGGTGATGTCAATCTTGATGATTTACGCGCCAAGACCGCCCAATATGAAACCAATCTTGCCGCCTTGATGGTCACCTATCCGTCAACGCATGGTGTGTTTGAAGAAGCCATTGCGGAAATTTGCGATATCATTCATCAGGCAGGCGGGCAGGTCTATGTCGATGGTGCCAATTTAAATGCACTTGTTGGTCATTGCGCCCCGCCCGAATTTGGTGCCGATGTCAGCCATCTCAATCTGCATAAAACCTTTTGTATCCCGCATGGTGGTGGCGGCCCAGGCGTTGGCCCGATTGGTGTTGCGGCGCATCTGGCACCATTTCTGCCCGGATCACCGCTTGATGGCATTGGCGCTGTTAGTGCGGCACCCTTTGGCTCGGCAGGCATTCTGCCCATCACCTATGGCTATATTCGCATGATGGGGCCAGACGGGCTTGGCGCTGCCACTGCCGCGGCAATCTTGTCGGCCAATTATATTGCCAAGCGGCTTGCCGGTTCCTATCCGCTGCTTTACACCGGCCGCAATGGGCGGGTTGCGCATGAATGTATCATTGATATCCGGCATATTCAGGAGGCGCATGGCATCAGCAATGAAGATATTGCCAAGCGGCTGATTGATTATGGCTTTCACGCGCCAACCATGTCATTTCCGGTTGCTGGCACCTTGATGATCGAGCCAACCGAGTCTGAATCACTTGCTGAAATTGACCGGTTTTGTGACGCCATGATTGCGATTGCCGCCGAAATCCAATCCATCGCTGATGGCATATGGCCAAAAGACAATAACCCCTTGGTCAATGCACCCCATACCGCCGATGACATTATGGAAGATGACTGGACGCGCCCCTATAGCCGCAAACAAGCAGGCAACCCTGATGGCAATCACCAAGAAAACAAATATTGGCCACCGGTAAACCGGGTCAATAACGCGCTTGGTGATCGCGCGCTAATTTGCGCCTGCCCGCCAATGGAATTTTGGGAACAACAGGCCGCCGAATAACGGCTATAGCGCGAAAAGTGCCAATGTTTCCTCGCGCGTGGCTGGCTGACAAGTCTCAGCCAGCTGGCGGATCAACGCGGCATTATTTGGCGCCAAACTGCCATCTTTTAAATAGAGGTTATTTTCAAACCCAACCCGGCAATGGCCGCCACTGGCAATTGCATCGGTCATAACGTCAAATTCACGATGCCCAAATGCGCAGATCGACCAGCTTGCCATATCGGTCAGCCCGTCATTGATAAATGGCTTCATTTCGGCAGGGTCAGACTGGAAATTACCGCTATAGCGGCCAAGCACCAACAAAAGATGCGGCCGCGCAGCGGGTAAAATGCCATCAGCCATCGCCACGCGGAACCGCTGCAGGTCATCAAGATCATACAGGATATGTTGAACATTTATCTGCTCGGTAAGGCTTTGATGATAGAACTGCTTGGCAAGCGCGCGCGCGGCCTCGCCATTATCACCAATCATTTCACGAAATCCAACTGACACAAAATCAGGCTTTAAAGCAAATACCAAATCAGCCTGCTGTTCAGGCGTGTAAATGCCAACAGCTTCGGTGGTAATCTGCACCAGCATTTCCGGCACTTCCTGCCGCAAGCCGTCAAGCAATTGCCCGTAGCGCCCCGCATCAAGAAGATGTTTGCCATCATCATCGCGAACATGCGCGTGAAGAATACTTGCACCAGCCGCATGGCATTCCTTGGCGGTTGCAATCGTTTCCGCAATCGTAACCGGAACGGCCGGATGGTCAGTTTTTACTTTGCGTGCGCCATTTGGTGCCGCCATGATGATTGTTGGTCGGGTCATCGTCATCCTCAAAAAGCAATATAAACCGCGCCAGAAAAAGCGCAGAACTGATCGCATCACCGACTGGAGTGCGAAAGCTTATGCTAGCACCGGCAAATCACAGGTCAAGGCGAGAGCCATCACAACATCACTGAAAAACCTATCGCCCACTATCGGAATATATGCTAATTAATTGACGTTATTTGGCTGGGGGCTTGCCCCGATAATCTATCCCCCTTGGGCGCTTTAGTGACAATACTATCCAACCCGCCTGCAACGAGACTGACCGACATGTCTGTGAAACCTGAAATCAGTGATTTTATTGCCCTTAAGGGCCAGCGCAAAATTGTTTGCCTAACCGCTTATAGCGCGCCAATGGCACATGCGCTTGACCCGCATTGTGACCTTCTGCTTGTTGGCGATTCCGTGGCGATGGTCATCTATGGCATGGATACAACGCAAAATGCCGATCTTGATATGATGATCAGGCATGGTCAGGCCGTTATGCGGCGGCGGCAATCAGCGCTTGTGGTGATTGATCTTCCTGCTGGCAGCTATGAAAATAGTCCGGCGCAGGCCTTGGCCAGCGCTGCCGAGATTATGGCCAAAACCGGCGCTGATGCGGTCAAGCTTGAGGGCGGCACTGATCTTGCCCCGCATGTGAAATGCCTTGTTGATTCAGGCATTCCGGTGCTTGGCCATATCGGGCTTTTGCCGCAACATGCGGTTGCAGGAGCCGCTTTTCGCATCACCGGACGAAGCGATGACGAATCAGCCCAGCTTCATGCCGATGCTGATGCCTTGGTTGCGGCAGGCGTTTTTGGCATTGTCATGGAAGGGGTTATCGAACCGGTTGCCGCATCAATTGCCCAATCTTGCGCCGTACCAACAATCGGTATTGGTGCCTCGGCGGTTTGTGATGGGCAAATTCTTGTGACCGAAGATGTGCTTGGGCTATATGACGCCTTTACCCCAAAATTTGTTCGGAAATTTGCCAATCTTCAAGATGATATTGGCGCCGCTGCGGCTGGCTATCGCGCCGCAGTCATTGATGGCAGCTTTCCAACCAAGGATCACCTTTTCTGGCCGAAAAAGACCTGATCTCAGGTAGAGCAAAGTGATGAAGATTCTACACAACAAAGCCGAAATGACCGCCACCACAATTGCCTGGCAAGCGGCGGGGGAAACGGTTTGCCTTGTGCCAACAATGGGAAGCATTCACCAAGGCCATCTTGCGCTGATTGCCGCAGCGCGCAAAACCGCCAATCGCGTGATTGTCAGCATCTATGTGAACCCCACACAATTTGGTGTTGGCGAGGATTTTGATCACTATCCCCGCACGCTTGAGGCTGATTGCGCGGCGATCACTGCAGCGGGTGGCTGTGATGCCATTTATGCGCCTGCCAATATGTATGATGATGGTCATGCCACCAGCATTGTTCCAGCTGGTGTTGCGCTGGCCATGGAAGGCCAGACAAGGCCACATTTTTTTACCGGCGTTGCCACAATTGTTTTGAAACTATTCACCCACATCCCTGCCAATTTCGCGATTTTTGGCGAAAAAGATTACCAACAATTAGCAGTCATCCGGCAAATGGTTCGTGATCTCGATCTGAACATCACAATTCTGGCACAGCCAACAATTCGCGAAACCGATGGTTTGGCATTATCCTCGCGCAATCTGTATCTAAGCGCCAGCGACCGCAAATTGGCACCATTGCTTTATGCCGAAATGCAGGAAACCGCGAACCAGATAGCCAAAGGCACGCCAGTTGATGCGGCCTTGGTTAGGGCCAAAACACAGCTCACCAAAGCTGGCTTTAGCAAGATTGACTATTTTGACCTACGCCATTCAGACAATCTGCAGCCAGCCAAAACATTAGTGCCAAATTGCCGGATTTTTGCCGCCATCTGGCTTGGCACAACGCGCTTGATCGATAATTACGCCCTGTGAGGGTGATTTTATCATTTGTGCTTTTTGTTCAGCCCCTCAATAATGGCAAGATCAGGCATGATGATGATGCCTTTAAGTGAAGGAGCGCTGCATGCAGCCGCAAGACCAAAATAGCGATCAGAACCAGATAGCCAAAATCGCCGCGGCGATAAAACTGCTGATTGCTAGCTATGATGCTAGCGGCAGTTTGCTGATTTGTGGCAATGGTGGCAGCGCGGCCGATTGCGAACATATCGTTGGCGAATTGATGAAGGGGTTTTGCCTGCCGCGTTCATTATCAGCACAAGATCGCGATCGATTGACGGCCATTTGTGGTGATGATGCGGCGCGTCTTGGGGAAAAGCTTCAATATGGATTGCCAGCCCTGTCACTTGTCAGCCATTCATCCCTGATTACCGCGATTGCCAATGATCTTGACGGTGATTTGATTTTTGCCCAGCAAATATGGGCAATGGGTAGGGCCACTGATGTTTTGCTTGCCATTTCAACATCGGGAAATTCTGAAAATATCCTGCTGGCCGCAAAGACTGCCCGCGCCAAAAACATGAAGGTGATCGGCCTTACCGGTGCTGGTGGCGGCAAGCTAGGACCACTATGTGATGTGCTGATCGATGTGGCATCTAATGACGTTGCCAGCATTCAAGAAATGCATCTTCCGATCTATCATGAAATTTGCCGCCAGCTTGAATCGCATTATTTCACCGCTTGATCAGACCCACGCTGAAATCGGCACTGGCTTCTGCGCCAATGCATATAACAAGGGCACAAATCAGATTTTCAACCGGCTGAAGACACGCCGGGCATTACCTTCAAAAATAGCCTGCTTTGCCGCGGCATCCAGCGCCTTATTACCATCGATATAACGCTTGGTATCATCGTAGTGATGGTCAGTTCTTGGGTCAATACCGCGAACCGCACCAATCATTTCTGAAGCGAACAGAATATTTTTTGTCGGGATAACATCAAGCAATAGATCAATACCGCGCTGATGATAGACGCAAGTGTCAAAATAGAGATTCCCAAGCACCCGCTCATCCAGATCACCAAGGCCTCTATCCTGTGCAATCCCGCGGAACCTGCCCCAATGATAGGGAACGGCACCGCCACCATGTGGGATAATCAACTTTAATTCAGGGAAGTCGGTGAAGACGTCAGAAAATAACAGCTGAGTAAAGGCCGTTGTATCAGCCCCAAGATAATAACTGGACGTCGTATCAAGCGAATGCTGGCATGCCCCCGACACATGGATCATAGCAGGTACATCCATCTCGATCATTTTTTCATAAAACGGGTACCAGTAACGATCACCAAGACGCGGATCCTTCCAAAAACCACCAGACGGATCAGGGTTTAGATTACAACCGATAAAGCCCATTTCCTCGACACAGCGCGACAGTTCGGTAATGCTATTTTCTAGCGAGGTCTCAGGGCTTTGCGGCAATTGGCAAACCGGAACAAAATTATCTGGAAAGAGGTCACAGACGCGCCGGATTAGATCATTACAAAGTTCGGTCCATGCTTGCGACGTGCTGGCATTGCCAAGGTCATGCCCCATCCAGCTAGCCCGCGGCGAAAATATCGTCAGATCAGTGCCGCGATCCTGTTGCAATTTCAGTTGATTATTAGCGATTGATTCGCGAATTTCATCATCCGAAATCTTCACATCGCCCTTTGTAAAAAGATGGTTTGGGTCTTTTGCCAATAATGCCCGCTGATCGTTACGATAGGCCTCGACCTGTGGGGGCGTTGTTGTGTAATGGCCATGACAATCAATAATCATCGTTGAATCTTCCTTCATAAAAATACCGAAATATTGGTCATGTGCGCTGACCTAAGACATAAGCAAGTAGATAGCCTAGGACAACAAATGCGCGAAACCAAGAGCCAAAATGAAAAAAACGCCGTTGCAAAAAACTTGTTTCATTTAGGCTGGTATCGCCCTCATTCGACCGGCGTAAATCCGTAAAGCCGGGCTGGATTATCCACCAGAATTTTTTTCTGTAACGCTGCATCACGCGCCAATAACGGCACCAGATCCAACAAATCACCGTCATTTGGCATATGACGCTTGATGTTTGGATGCGGCCAGTCGGTTCCCCATAAAACACGGTCGGGGGCAATTTCGACAAGTTCCTGAGCATAGGGAACCGCATCATAAAATGGCGGCCCCGCTGATGAAATACGTTCAGAACCACAAATTTTTACCCACCAATTCTCGCGCTCAAGAAAGGATTTTAAAATCTTGAAAGCCGGCTGATGCACGCCGTCGGCTGTTGGCACTCGGCCCATATGATCAACAATTATATTCATATCAAACTGCAGGAAGAAATCCTTGAAATTCAGAATATCCTCGGCGTTTACATGGATCACTAAATGCCAACCAAGCGGCTTTATCCGGTCTAACACCCGCTGCATCATCGCCAAATCAGGCGTGCCACCAAGATGGGTTACAAAATTGAACCGGATGCCGCGCACCCCACCAGCATCAAGATCGGCAAAATCCTCGTCGGAAAAACTGTCATTGGCAATACAGACACCACGATAATCATCGGGCCGACCTGCAATCGCATCAAGCATCGCACGGTTATCAGGGCCATGACAGCTTGCCTGCACAATCACTGCACGATCAATGCCCAGCTTGGCATGAAGAGCGGCCAGACTTTCCTTTGGGCCATCAGGCGGATGATAGGTCGATTTCGGGTGATAGGGAAAAACCTCATGAGGGCCAAAAATATGACAATGACTGTCGCAAGCACCCTTTGGCGCAATAAACGCCGGTGTTCGCGTATCCGGATCGGGCGCCATGCAGCTTTTCATACCGGTAACGGGGTGTAAATATTCACTCATAGCAATACCAATCTGGCGACAATATCTCTGGGCGCCCTTGTTCATGAGGGGGTGACATAACCCGTCGGGTGGGGAAATGTCTAAATCAGGACTTCGTCATTTATTCGCGCTTTCGCATCCCTCGCGCTATAGAATATGGGGTGATGCAGAACAATCAATAGAATAACGAAATTCTGGGGTAAGTTTTTAATCTGCGGGAAAAATCTGTAGATATATAAAATGACAACGGGCAAATCCCGCTCCCAAATCGGCGCCTCCACAATGAATGTTTCTTTGCCAAAGCCGCTGACGGTTTAGCGAGCGAAATATGCGTCATTATTTTGCGGCGGAGTTCAACCTTGACGACCGCGGGAATACGGCTAATTTAAATAGCTAACTTCTGTTGTGCGCTAGCGCGCCTGCCGGCGATCCGCCGGACATTTCTGGAGATATCATGGCCAATCTTAATCTGTCTATTGCTGTCGGCAATTATGATCGTAACCGCGCCCTTTTTGATGGTGATGTGCAAATTGACGGCGTTGATCCAATCTTTATGAAATTGTCGCCTGAAGAAATCTTTTTCCGCGCCTTTCGTAATCAGGATTTTGATATTTGCGAGCTATCATTCAGCTCTTACACGGTCAGCACCGCCCAGGATAGTGGCCATTACATTGCCATTCCTGTCTTTATGTCACGCTCTTTTCGCCATTCATCAATCTATATCCGTAAAGGCAAAGGCATTAATGAGCCTGCCGATCTTCGCGGCAAACGCATTGGCATTGCCGAGTACCAGCTAACCGCCAATGTATGGGCCCGCGGCCTTCTTGAAGATGATTACGGCGTCAAGCCATCCGATATTCACTGGATTCGCGGTGGTGTTGGGACGCCTGACCGGCCGGAAAAAATCAAACTTCAACTTCCCGCTGATGTCTCCATCGAACCGGCACCAAAGGGCAAATCGCTTGATGAAATGCTGGTTGCTGGTGATCTTGATGGCTTTATCGGGCCCCGCAACCCGCCATGTTATGATGCTGGAAACCCTGACATTGTCCGCCTGTTCCCTGATTTGGTTGGCACCGCGACCGATTATTACAAACGCACTGGTATTTTCCCGATCATGCATCTACTTGGCGTTCGCAAAACCCTAGCCAAGGCCCACCCCTGGCTGCCCGGCGCCCTTTATAAAGCATTTAATCTGTCAAAAAATATGGCGGTTAATATGCTTTTAGATACGGCTGCATCGCACGCGACAATTCCGTTTTTGGCCGAACATATTGAGTCTGCACAGGCGCTTCTGGGGCAGGATTACTGGTCAAACGGGGTTGAGGCAAACCGTAAGGTCTTGGATAATTTCCTCGATCACCATCACCGGCAGGGCCTATCAGCGCGGCGCGTTTCAGTCGATGAGCTGTTCCATCAAGGAACGATTGAGCAATTCTCGGTCTAGCCGATCAGCCGCCGCCAAAGGCAAAGAACGCGTCATTGCGATAACCGCTTTTACCATAGCAGAAGGGCGTGCCATCATCGGCGACAACAGTGCCACCGGCGGCACGCAGCACAGCATCACCGGCTGCCGTATCCCATTCCATAGTTGGCCCGTAGCGCGGATAGACATCTGCCTCACCCGCCGCAACCAGACAGAATTTCAACGATGACCCAATTGAAACAGTCTGTTTAATTCCCCGATCTTCTAGCCAGCGGTTTGTCGCCGCGTCACGGTGCGATGCGCTAGCGACCGCAACAATAGCCGCAGGGTCTGGTTTTCGAACCTCAATTGGCCGACAATTACCGGACGAAATTTCAAACGCTCCGGCATCGGCACTACCAAAAAATAACCGGCCCAATGCCGGCGCATAAACAACCCCCATCACCGGAACGCCCCCCTCAATGAAACCGATATTGACGGTAAAGGCGCCATTGGCATCAGTTTTGATAAATTCCTTGGTGCCATCCAGCGGATCAACGAGAAAGAACTTATCCCCCGCAGCAGATTCGTGGCTCATCGGGTTTTCTTCAGACACGATCTGGATTGATGGGGCAGCGGCAGCGATTGCCGGCAACAGAATCGCTTCAGCCGCCTTATCCGCCTCGGTGACGGGGCTGCCATCAGCCTTGATATCGATTGTTGGCCGACGGCGGTAAATATCCATAATAACCTGGCCAGCCTCTTCAACCGGGTGGATCAATTGCCTCGCAAGCGACGCATAATCCATTTTGCTTTGCCCCAGATTATTCGTCACCGCGGATGCTTGCCTCCATATTTTGGCGTAACTCATCGGTTACCTCAGGCTCAACATCGAACCACATACGCCATGCCGGTTTGCCCTGATGCAACAACATTCCAAGCCCGTTTATCGTCATGTTACCGCGTTGGCGCGCCGCCGCCAGCAATCTTGTTTCCAGCGGCGTATAAATAATGTCACTTACCAATGCCGCGGTCGGCAGCGCATCCAACGTCAAATCTAATTCAGCCATACCAACCATACCCTGACTGGTGGTGTTGACCAGCATCGCTGCACCATCAAGCGCATCATGGCGCAGATCCCACGGCAATGTTTCTATTGGTCCGCCAAATTCACTGGCGATGATTTCGGCATGCGCCTTGGTACGGTTTACCAACCGGATTTCAGTTGCGCCTTCGGACAACAGCGCATAACAGATCGCCCGCGCACCACCGCCAGCGCCAAGCACCACCACCGGCCCAGCATTTGCACGCCAATCAGGAACCTGCTGTTTTATGTTTCCAATAAAACCAAGCCAGTCATTATTCGTCCCAAAAAGCGATTGGTCTTCCCGCACCACCACACAGCTAATCGCCCCAATCTTTTTGGCAACATCGTCCAGCTCATCAACAATATCCATTGCCTCTAGCTTGTGCGGGATCGTCAGGTTACAACCAGAAAATCCCAGCGGTGCCATCGCCCGAAGCGCCGCGCCGACAGACCCGGGCTTGATTTCCAACGGTACGTAACTGCCGCGAAGATTCTGTTGGCTGAACCAGTAATTATGCATTAGCGGCGAGCGCGAATGAAGCACCGGCCAGCCCATGACCCCTGCCAGCAAAAACCCGTCTTTTTTTGACCTATGGATATTTGACACCTGATTTCCTTTCCTTAAAACGCCGTGGTCACTTACCGATCACATGCCCCCGCATTATGACGGCAATTTGGCATAGAAGTGATCCCAAGTACGCTGAAACAGCTTGGCATTCCATAGCTTGCCCCGGCACAGCGCCATTTCATCATCACTAAAGCAATACGGCTTGCCGATCTGCATCGCCATATGCTGACGATGCGCATTTTCTTCAAGATAATTGATCAGCACAAACGCCTCGGTAATGCTGGCGCCAACCGTCACCGCGCCATGCGATTTCATCAAGGCGGCGGGCCGGTCGCCAAGAATTTGATTCAACCGATCCGACATTTTCGGATTATTAATCGAGTCTGGTGTGTCTAGTACCGGCACCGGATATACCAGCGAGCCTTGGGCAAATACAGGCAGATAATCAACGCCGACCATGGTCAGGAAGGTAGACCATTTCGGATGCGCGTGGACAATGGCATTCACCTCTGGACGCGCCCGATAAATGCCGGCATGAAGATGAAACTCCAGTGGCGGGTTGCCATCACCGGCAAGCAAATTGCCCGTAAAATCAATCTGGCAGATATCCTTGGCGCGAAGCTGGCTGCGCTGGCATGATCCAATATTGATATGCAAGGTTTCACCATCACCACGAAAGCTGGCATGGCCGTTATAGTCAATAATATCAGACGATTCCAGCATCCGAATACAATCGGCAAGCTGTTGTTTTTTCTGCTCTAGATCATCCATTTATCGACTCCAATTTACCAATTAACCTCGTTGCGAACCTCAGCGCGCCAAAGATGCCATGCGCGCATACCTGCGGTCTGGTTCGGCACATCTGCAAGCTGGCCTTCGGTTTTAGTCAATGCCGCCAGATTGCCATCGCTGCTTAGTGCCTGCGCAAAATGCTGAATTCGGGCATTCACTTCGGTATAGACCGCACGAAACACCGCCGTTTGCAGCGTCGGCCCACAAGCGACAGACCCATGCGCCCGCATCAATGCAACATCCTTGTCCTTTAAAACTTCGGCCAAGGCCTCACCCTTCACACAGTCGCAAACCAGCATATCCGTATCGCCAAATTTGTTGGCAATATCAAAAACCGGAACGCCCGCCGCCAAGAAAGCAGCATTGTGGAACATTGCCTTCATATCGGTTGGCACCAGCCCAAACGGGATCACCGATGGCGAATGGCTATGAACCACTGAATTGATATCGGGGCGTGCCTTATAGATTTCACCATGAATGAACCTTTCAAGAAAACTGCCACGTCCATTGGCGTTACACGGCTCGCTATTTAGGTCATATTCAATGATGTCATCAGGAACCACCAGTGCCGGCGCAATTGATTTTGACATCAAAAACCGGTCGGGCGAGTCTGGGTGGCGCATCGACACATGACCAAAGCCATCAACCACACCACGCGCGGCAAGAATACGGCTTGCCGCCGCCAGATCAGCCAGCAATTCAGGCGCAACCAGGCCTGCAGATTTTGGAGTTTCGCTCATTATGTCACCTCGTCTTCAATAGCCTCTTATTGATATGATATGATCAGATCACAACGTCAGTCATGATGCCCTTGGGGAAAATATCTTCGGGGGTAAATTGACGATGCGCGATGCCCTGCTGATAGGTATAAAGCGCCATCTGTTCCCATGTCGGGCGATTTTCTTCGATGCCGTAAGGGAAAAGATCACCATCAAACATATCCCGCATCTTTCGCGCATAGGTCGCCAGCCACGGCACTGGATAGCGCGAAACCGCCGGATCAAGAAGCCGCTCAAGACTGCGCCGCTTAGACTCCTGAAACGCATTCAGCAAGTTCCGCGCAACCCAAGGGTTTTCATCCAAAATCTGCCGCCGCATTGCAATGATATGCATAATCGGCCAGACCTTAGTGCGCTGGTAATAATCCTCTTCCATTTCGATATAGTCAGGGAACAGCCGCTCAACATCTGGATGCCCCTCCAGAAAACAGGTTGGTGGGCGGGCAATGATCGCGCAATCAATCTCGCCTGAGGCCAAAAGCTCACTGAGCGATTTATCATTAATCCGCGTCAGATCGACACCTTCAGGCAGGCTTAACTCGACCTTTTCTTTGCGTCCAGCAGCATTTGCACCAGCCTGCACCCAATGAACATCACTAAGCTTTACGCCCATCTCGTTATGCATCCAGCCACGCATATAAACTGCCGCAGAATGTGCCCATTCCGGCGATCCCACTCGTTTCCCTTTCAAATCGGCAATCGTTTTGATTTTACTGTTTTTATTGACATAAAACGAACTGAAGCGGAACAGCCGAGAACAAATGACCGGTAGGCCAATAACATCACTATCCGGGCGGGTCACCTGCGCCGAGAATTTGGCAAAGGACAGCTCAGCAACATCAAATTCACGATTCGCAGTGAATCTCGCAAAACACTCATGATGGCCAAGGTTGAGCCAGTTATGGTCAATGCCTTGCGCCCGCACTTCACCAAGGCGGAAATCGCGGAAATGGTCATAATCAGTTGTTGCGATGGATAGTTTTAGCTCTGACATAAATACCTCAAAAATACAGTTCCAAAATTCAACAACATGGCGATTGCCATCTGCCGGAGACAAAGACCGAAGGGTAAAGCCATATCCTAAGGGATATGATGGAGTGGCGGGAAGATTTTATCGAAATAACTCGCATTGCCTTCGGCCGTTCCGATCTAACAGGCCATTTAGAAAGATGTAAAGGTTACGCCAGCGATGCATCAAAACCAAGCAACAAAAGCAGTGACACCAACAGTTTTATTAGGACAGGACTCACGCGCTGAGATCAATTGACGGCCGCGCAAGGAACGACAAAATCCTCGCAGCTTTTCTTTGACATAAACCGCACAAGCAGCCTAATCTTAGCGGCAAAAACACGCGCTTTTGCGCGGCGTTATTTACTGAAATTTGTCGCTTTGCCTGCCTCCGCTGGCCTTATTTACTTTGCTTGGGGTCATGCCCCTTTTGTTCTGGAGTCGTTCCAAATGTCATCTTCGAGCCCCCCTAGCGCAAGCACGTCCTCACCGGTCAAACGCGAATTGCCAGCAGGCACCCCCGACCAAAGACTTGGATGGGGATCAGACGTGGCCGCTGAAATGCTGCGCCAGCTCGATATTCCCTATATTGCGCTGAACCCGGGGGCCAGTTATCGCGGATTGCATGACAGTTTGGTCAATTATCTCGGCAATGAAACGCCGCAGATGCTTATGTGCCTTCATGAGGAATATGCCGTTTCAATTGCGCATGGTTATGCCAAGGCCACCGGCAAAGCCATGGCAGTTGCGCTCCATTCAAATGTTGGCCTGATGCACGGGACGATGGCGATTTTTAACGCCTATGCAGATCGGGCGCCAATGCTTGTTCTTGGTGCTACCGGCCCGGTCGATGCAGCATTGCGCCGGCCATGGGTTGACTGGCTGCATACCGCACAGGATCAAGGTGCGCTGGTCCGTAATTTCACCAAATGGGATGATCAGCCGGCGTCGATCGAGGCCATACCCGAATCATTCAGCCGCGCATGGAAAATGACCAATATGACACCATGCGCACCAGTCTATGTCTGTCTTGACGCCGCCATTCAAGAAGAAGCCGTTAGTGATAATTTCAGCATGCCAGTGCTTGATCGCGCGCAACCGCCAGAACCTGCAAGGCCTGCCGGTAATGCGATTACGGCAGCAGCAGAACGGCTTGCCGCCGCATCAAATATTGTAATCCTCTACGGCCGCGGCGCCCGCAATGATTCAGCAATGACGCAGCGCGTTGCACTGGCAGAAAAGCTGGGTGCGCGGATGATGAGCGATTTAAAATCTGGCGTCATGGTTCCAACTAACCACCCACTTCATGTTGGGGCACCATTCAATAAATTACCCCCATCACACCGTGAAATATTACAGCAGGCTGATCTTATTCTTAGTATAGGCTGGATTGATCTTGGCGGACTTTTGCAACAGGCTTTTGGCACCAGCCAGCCTGATATCGCCATCATTCACGCCGGACAGGATGTAACGTTGCATAACGGATGGGGCAAAGAACATTTCACCTTGCCGGCAATTGATGTCGAACTCGTTGGTGATGCCGATCTGGCAGTTGCAGATTTGTTAGCAGCAACGAGCCGGCGACCGATGCCGGCATTGCCTGAACCTGTTGTGGGCGACGCACCAATAGCGGGTGAAGGGTCATTATCACTGCGGGATGTCGCCGTTGCACTAAAGAATGCCACCGGTGATGATCTGGTTACGTTTGCAGCGTTGGCGCGCGGCTGGCCGTTTGATCTCTGGCCAATGAAACACCCGCTTGATTATCTTGGCAAGGATGGCGGCGGCGGTATCGGCAGCGGGCCGGGGCTGGTCATTGGTGCAGCGCTGGCAAATCACCAAAGCCCACGCTTGACCGTTGGCATTCTGGGGGATGGCGATGCGTTGATGAGCATTAACGCATTATGGACAGCGGCCAAATACGAAATTCCCGCCCTGATAGTTATTGCCAATAATCGTTCTTATTTTAACGACGAAATCCATCAGCAGAAAGTCGCCGAGAAACGCAATCGCAATGTTGAAAATCGCTGGGTTGGTCAGCGTATTGATGACCCGGCACCTGATATTGCACAGCTGGCAAAAGGGCTAGGGGTCGAGGCCATTGGGCCGATCGAGACCCGTGACGATCTTGCGGCTGCGATGCAACAAGCAGTCGCAGCAATCAGGGCTGGAAAACCGTTTCTCGTCGATGTTGTAATCGAGTCTAACATTGGTCGCGAAGCCGAAGTTGCGCGTCAGGAAAAACGCAAATAGCCTGACGCACAACCGTAAGTTGTGGGCCACGGCCGCTACCCAAAACACCACCCCAAAAGCGCTGTGCCAGCACAATCCGTTGTCAAGCAGATGGTGTCCGGTAATCCTATTTTATCATCAAATGCAATCGTTTGTTGTGCCAGCATAGTTGCTGGGTTAACCTTTTCAGTGATGGCAAATTGCCTCACTTTGGCGATAACATCTCAAGGAGTGTTTGGATGACGATACGGGATTATGATGATGTACCGGGCACCTATGTACTTGATAGCCGCAATTACCGAAAAGGCTATTATCTAAATATGTTTTTGATGTCGTTAAACAAATCTGAAGCACGAGCGACTTTTGCGGCTGACGAGAAGGCTTATCTACAAACCTATAAAATGACCGAGGAGCAACGACAGGCGGTTTTAGATCGGGAATACCTGCGAATGCTGCAACTTGGGGCAAATGTATATTATGCTTTTAAACTTGTTAGCCACGATAAGCAGCCACCTCAAGTGATGTATGGCAAGATGGCGCAACCGGCAATGAGTTTTGACGAATTTCAGGCAATGATGATGGCTGGCGGCCGCCCAATTGATGGCAACCGCAGCAAGAAGGAGCAGCAAAATGGCTAGGATTATTGCTGGCATGGGCACATCGCACGTACCCGGCCTTGGCGCCGCTATGGATAATGGCAAAACTGGCGAGCCTTATTGGCAGCCACTATTCAAAGGACTGGAGCCGGTTCGCGCATGGCACAAGGATAATATCCCAGATGTTACGATCATCGTTTACAACGATCATGCTACATCCTATTCGCTGGATAATTATTCGACCTTTACCATGGGTGTTGCCGAGGAGTTCATGCCAGCTGATGAAGGCTGGGGGCCTCGTCAAGTGCCAATGGTCATGGGTCATCCTGAGCTTGCATGGCATATAACCGAAAACCTTATCCTGAGCGAATTTGACATGGCAGTCGCTGGTAGCCTTGAGGTCGATCACGGCCTGACCGTGCCGCTGTCAGTTGCCTATGATCAGCCTGATGCCTGGCCGACCAAGGTAATACCGCTCTGTGTCAATGTTATCCAATATCCGCAACCAACACCGCTTCGCTGTTACAAGCTGGGTCAAGCCATCCGCCGCGCAGTTGAGAGCTTTCCCAAAGATCTGAGCGTTGGCATTTGGGGTACGGGCGGTATGTCGCATCAGCTGGGCGGGGAACGTGCTGGCGTGCTGAAC
>ERZ651776.2601-NODE-2601-length-19293-cov-5.383274_pt1 | contig 19293 bp, 15 predicted proteins | sample MGYA00514761_ERZ651776 | MGnify/ENA metagenome assembly ERZ651776 | reverse complement strand
CCCCCCCTCTTTCCCCCCCCTTCTCATCTCCTCCTTCTTTTTCTTCCCCCCATTCGTGATAGTAAGCGACAATTTGTATTTGATCAACAAACCGGTCCTCAAACAAACCAGAGAATTTCATTGCAGCCAACAACCACTGAGGTATATCGAACCTCGTCGCTCCCCAAAAGTACACTCCATCGATGTGGGTTGCCACCGTTTGACCCGGAACTTGCACGATTAGGTTGAACTGAAACGGATCCAGTACCTGTTTTGACGCAGGACAGGTTTTGCGCGCTGTTGCTTGAAAATTTTCGCCGCCAAAAAGATCTGTAATCACAGGATAGTCCTCAGGGTTGAAAATATATGCTGCAAAGAGCAAGTAGATAAGACGGTAAAAATGAATGCGAGGTTTTAGCATTTGACTGTGCAGCAGTTATATTCCTAATGTTTGCTCTTCACTCGCTCACCTCCAAAGCTCTGCAGTCGGCCAATTGCAATCTCATATGAGTCCCTATCGCGGGAGCAAATGAAAGAAGAAGTGATTGGTGAGCCTGAGGGTGTGGGATTCACCACAAATATTGTTCGTGGAGTTTTTTCAGGTTGTTGTTGTTCTTTCCCTTGCTCACCTTGCTGCCAATGTTCCACCTGTCGTGAGATAGTGCTTGCCGATGTCGATTCGATTAGCAAGAATGCACGATTTTTTATCCAGACTCGGGATCATATAAGGGTGCGGACACGGTTTCTCTGCTGAGCCAATTTGAACAGCTTCACCAATATGTTCATGTCTAGGTTGAGTGACCTTGGTGTCTGCCAAATTGCTATTTAAGCGCTTGAATTCCTTTGTCAGGGCTTGAAGGGAGGCAGTTTGGGAAGGAGAAAGAAGATTAGGAATTAGCGTGGTTGCATGATGCTTCATGTGTGATGGAATAGAGGGAGCAAGTAAGATCTTGTTGGCCAGAAGAAGGATGAATAGGAGTAGGGTAACAGCAGTAGCTGTTCGCAATTTGCTCGACATGATCATTAGTTTATATCCAAAGGAGACGGGGAGTCAGGGGAAGAGGATGCGTTAAGTGAACAAGAAGTGCTAGGGCTAAAATAATAAAACTTTGGTTTTTTTCATCTTTTGTCTTTTCCGTGTCCAAATCTGGACCAAAACTATCCAATATACAATATCGTTTTGGGATCTTTTTTTCTATTTCTCATAGCATTTTCGATTCTACTACAGTCCATACATTCAATAATTCAGTCCTACCTGATCGTAAGGCAATCGATTTTCTATCGTAAGCTAGAAAGAAAAACTTGCAGGAACGAAATTAAAAGAAGGCTTTGGAGCTTTCATCTTGTTGTTCTTCTTCTTCGATAATTCTGTTGTACAGTGCTCTCCAAATTCGTTGAATTTATCAGTGCCATCACACTCTTCGTCTGATTCACCCGACGAAGAGTCGTTGACAAGCGCGTTGAATACGTTCCTCGCCTTGTTGTCTGTTCCAATTTTGTTGCCGTTTGCCATGGAATAGGAGGGAAGAGTTTCTTCTTCTTCTATGTCCTCGACATCCTCACCATTTTCAACATCCCTGACATCACCGTTTTCCCTACCTAAACCAACTTGAAAGGTTGCAGACTCAGGAACATAAGAAAATGGCCTAGGCTTAGGTGCTGCATTTTCTGCGGATGGCACCGTCGACCAGACGCCCACCAAAGAGGAGCCATCACCTCCCCCAAATATTTTTCGTTTTTCGTCTTCAATAACATCAACGTTGCTACCTTCTATACCTCGTATTGCATCGGCCACAAGCCGCTCTGTTGTTTTGGGCGCATTGCTGAACGCCGTCGCGTCTTTGAAATTGAAAGCAGGTTCACCAATAGACTTCCGGGCGGCCTCGACCTTCCGCATGCGTTTCTTCTCAGATACCTTGCGGTTGTTAACCTTCCGCAGCGCTTGCCGGGTAGTCTTGCTGGAGTTGTTGAAACGCTCTTGGGCAGAACGCATTTCCTCGCGGAAATCATTCGTCGTGGACGTTTGCATTATCATTTTTTGCTTCTTTCGATTTTTCGGTACAGGCGTTGATGTTGGTGTTGGGGCCCCGGAGGGCACCATTTCATCATCATCATCATCATCATCATCAGAGCGAGAACGCTTCCGGCTGATGCGATTTTGGTGTTCAAAAATTGTTGGTTTTCTATCGCTGTTTTTGCTTTTGTTGTTTTTGCTTTCATCTTTGTTGCCGTCACCAACCGTATCGCCATCATCAGCACAATCAACATCGTAACTACCATCACCACCATCACCACCGACGTTGACTACCCCTCTACTTCTCCTCTTCAGCTTCTTCCGTTCACGATCCCGCCCTGCTGAATTGATTGGATCCGGGGCACTCATTGCTTTTGCCCCACTTCCAACTCCATCGACCGAGGTACTGTAGTTGTTTCTATTGTTCAGTTTCGCCTTCTTACCAGAAGCCTTCGTTTCAGCAACCGACTTAGCCCCGAGGGAAGCTCCAAAAGATCGTGAGGCCTTTGCCTTGCGTGAAGTTTTTTTGGCCATCGTAGAGTTTGGTAAAGTGCGTTTAATACTCTCGAGAAGCTCAACAGTAGATTTACTGGATTTTATCGATCTTAAAACCAGCGAATTCACTAATCTGACCCCTTTGATTCTATTTTTTCTTTTTCTCTTTTTTCTGTCGTGTGGGGAGAGTTTGCTGAACGATAGAGCCGTTCTTCTGTTCATTTCCTTCTTTATTCCTCTTCTGCACTTCTGCAGAAAACCTTGATTTCAAGCCACGATTTTGTCTCCGAGTTGATATCTGAACAAATTCTACCTCCCCCCCCCCTCGAGGTTTTTTGTTCCTATGTCCTGCTCAACTCCTATCCCCCCTACAGTGGTCGATTACAAGCGACGCCTCTTATCAGCAAGCACAAACACCGACCTTTCAGCCCTCATTGACGATTGCTTACTTTCATTTTCTGTGGTATCAGCACCTGTACAAAAGCTCATCTGTCAAATAATCCTCCAAAATTCTCTCCTCTTCCCTGATAAACAGACGGAATTGACAGCAGCGATTCTCACTAGATTAGAATACCGATACAGACTATCTTCAAAAGTTCTCGATTACCCGACGTCAGTGAACCATGTATACGCCAACCTTGAGACCAACCCTCTCCACAAATCATACGTTCGGTGCTTTGATGAGGCTCTCCCATCTATTTCGTACAATTTTTTCGCTCAGAATTTCAACGCACAGAGCCGATATTGGAGCGATCACAATTATAATGACGGAAGAGACCCGGAACTGCCTGCGACTCCTTACTTTTCGTACGTTATTCCTGTCTCTGATTTGAAAAAAGACAGCTTTACGTCCGCTTTAGCAGAAATTTTTGAGCTATGCAAATCTCAGATTCCCTCTCTGTCTTCTTGCAGCAAGGTCGAATTCTGGGCACATAAGCGGCCACATTCATCTGGTCACCAGCTCCACTTTGACAGTGACAATGAAGGCGACGATCTGGTTGTAAAGCACCCCACCGCATCGGCTGTTCTTTATTTGACAGATGATGTTGGAGGCCCAACGTTGGTGACCCCTCAAAGGACTACCAGTAGGAAGGTGGCAAAAGAGGGTTGGTTGGTATTTCCCAAGCAGAATCGCCTGTGCGTATTCAACGGGAGTGTCTTGCATGGGGTTGTACCCGGAAAGGGAGTTTGTGGCGGTGGGGAGCGTATTACTTTGATGTTCGCCTTTTGGGATGATGTGAGGGTGAGGGAAAAGAAAGGAATTCCCTGCGCCGCGATGAGCTATCCCGAGGATGGCTTGGTGGACGAAAATGGTAAAACCTCGAAGATAATCCAGCAGCAACATTCCGAGGAGGTGGTTCCAATAGAGGTGGTTCCAATAGAGATAGATGAAATTTTCTGTGACGTTGACTCTGCACTGAATAAGAAGGAACGACGAGCATTGCGACGGGAGAAGAGTGTGCCGTGCTACGAAGAAGTTTTTCAGTTCTAGAATTAATTTGCGAAAGTAAAGTAAAGTAAAGTAGCTTTATTTTTCTCCTAAAATCAAATCTCATTTCACCGAAGCGAACAGATCAGTCCTCAAGCAAGACTTCAAATTTCCTTCGCATGGCACCTCCCCCCTCGCCTCCTGCGATTGTTTGCGACTTTTCACCTTGTTTCTTTTTAGTTTTCTTGGCGGCAGCAAGGCGGGTCGTGGCTGCACTGACAGCCCGCACAGATTCCTTCTTCGCCTTCTTCGGCACCGCCATCTTCCTGGATTGGCTCTTTTTTGGTTTTCTATTCTCATCCCCGCCCCCAGATCCCGAAACAGCAAACCCTTTCTGCTTTCTTAATTCGTCGTGATCAACCTCCATCGCACTTTTCGTGCGATTCTTCAAGAATTTATTCTGGATGTTGAGTTTGGGCTGGAAGGTGCACGCGGCATTAAGCCGCAAAGCGTCGTTCTCTTCCAGCTCTTTTAGCTTATGCTTCTTATCCTGGGTATCCTTTTTCATCCTTATCAAAAAATTACCCCCCTCCTTCCCGATTTTGTCCATGAGCTCGCGTTGCTTTTGTGTACATTTTTGTCTGGAACTCTCCCGACCATCCTCAGCCTCCTTGCGGAGCTTTTCTAGAATACTTTCCGCCTTTTTTTGGCTGGTTTGCATCCTGCGCTCGAAGCGGCCCATCAAAAATTCTTTCTCATTGACATAATTGAACTTTCGACCGCAGAAGTCGTTCACGCACATCATGCGCTTCTCGACGAACTCATCGTATGACTGGGGATTACCGCAATTGGGACACCTCAATTTGTCGATTTTGTCATCATAACAGGCTTCAGCGTAGTCTTTCACCAGTTTTTTGCGTCTGGTCCTCTCTTTGTTGTCCATCCGCTTCAAGAACATGTCGGTTTTACCGAAGGTCGGAATGGCAGTTTCTTCAGGATTGGGCTCTGTCAAAAAGTCGTACCCGCAGTCCTTGTTATTCATGGCATTTATCGCTGCTTTAGATTTCGCTGGCTTGAATGTGCAATTGATGCGCTCACTCTCCTTCCCGAAAACGTTTTTTTGGCTTCTTTCTTCATATCTCCTCACCGGACAAGCGATGGCCTCCATATTTTCGCTCAACACGACCTCCTTTTTCTTCTTTCTGTTTTGGCTAGGTTTCTTAATGCCATAGAGTTTCGCCTGATACTTACTCACAACCATTTGACCAACCCTGAGGAATTCACAATCATCCGAGTCATCGCTGTAGGCATCGTTTTCGTACTCGCTAGTATGGGTGGATGTAGGAAGAGTGCCCGTCTTCGACTTTATCGCGGAAAGGTTGTTCTTGATAGGTGATGATTTCTGTTCGGGTAAAGAGTGGGTCGTTTTCTCCCTCTCATCGGCCGTCTTGTCTGCAAAGTCATCCTCGTAGCCTCCGTAGCCATCGTACCCGTCGTCGTTACTGTTGTTTTCAGTATCGTGTTCGTTGCCATCGTCGTCACTTGAGATTTCTTTGTCGCCGTCGTCATTGTTGTCACTCCCAACCTCCTCCACCACCGCATCATCATCAACCTCTGTCCTACCCCTTTCCCTTAAAAATTCCCCAAACTTATCAATTGTATCCTGCACATCTCCATCCCCATTGCTGCTTTCCCCTCCGATATCACTAATTGCCTTGTTACTGACGCTGCGCGCGAATTCACCATAAATATCGCTCTCGGGGGAGTTTGGCACGTCAGCCGCTTCCGAATAAGTCACGGAGGTGGTTTTGGTCTTGTCAGGCTCTGGGGAAGGGCCCCAGTTGATCAAAAGCTTGCACTTCCCATTTTCTTCTCCCGTGTCAGTGTTCCTCAAGGAGTACACTTTCCCGCCGGAGTTGCTTTGGACGCTGCCACTTTCGCTCCCCCCGCTGCTCGCTGAGGTATCGTTATCGACCACACAGCGTCCAAAGACTTCCTTCCGGGAGTTCATCAGAGTCACCACAACTGAAGTAACAGGCGCACCAAGCTTGTAGAAGGGCAGTTCGTAAGGAAGCTCCTTGAAATTCATCGAGCAAATCGTCATTCCTCGGAGCGGGACGAAGTTAACCTCCCTTGGGAGCCCCCTTTCCTTCATCACAGGATCATCATCTCGAGAACCTGCGAAAGCATGCGCATGGGCCACATAATCTTTAGACTCTGTCCTCGGATTGGTGAGTGTGATCTTTAGCAGCTGAACGCTGAACTTTGTTGCCATTGTGAAACAGTTCAGGTTGTTTAATTTTTGAAAAAAATTCCAAAAAATATGTCAACTTAAAAAAAGAATTGTTTTCGATCCATCGAAAAGAAATAAAGTCAAACGTCGTTCGATCAGCGAGTGTCAGGCTGAAAGTAGTAGACAAGAACAGCAGAACTGATACGTCCATCTTGGAAGTGATTTTGCGTGGTGGGTTGTTTGAAGGTGTGACCCGTTCCTGCGTGTCGAAAGCTGAGCTGGTAGCACTCTCGTTGCAACCCAATTTGGCAACCCTAGAGCAGCTCTCCTCTACGGAAAGTAGCCGTAAAGAGAAGATGTCATCTTCTGATCCCCCCCTAAACCCTGCAGATGTCCCTGAGGCAACGAACATCTCTGTTTTTATACGAGTCCGTCCTCTCCTTTTCCACGAGAGCGATGAGACGGACCGAAACGCAACAAGTATAATCAGCTCCCATGCGGATAAGAAGACTATTGCGGTGACGCACCCATCAAAATCTTTACAATGCGCATACGATCGGGTATTTGGGGAAAATGACGATCAGAATGCAATATATGACCACATTCAGCCCGCCACAACAGCGCTAGTTAACGGCTTCAACTCCACAATTTTTGCCTACGGACAGACGGGAAGTGGGAAAACTCACACGATGTTCGGACCACAGGATAGCTACGCCGTAACTCAGAGCAGTTACGGGGGAGCAAATCACGCTAGCTTGAGCAATTCCGCTGGTGTCATTCCCAGGAGCATCGTACAAATCTTCAAGGAGTTGGGAAGGAAGGATTTGAATATCACAGAGGTGACTGTATACGTCTCATTCGTGCAAGTTTACAACGAGCAGTTGTACGACATGCTACGGGATCCCAGGCGCAGCGCGAGTTTAGAGATTCATGAGGAACCAGGAGTTGGGATTTACGTCAGCGGTCTTTCTGAGTATGCCGTCCGCAATGCGGGAGACTGTTTGAAGCTGGTGAAAATGGGAGAAGAGAATCGTGCAATTCGCGAGACTCACATGAATACGGCCTCTTCTAGATCTCACTCTCTATTTCAGATTATGGTCGAGCAGAAGCGGATATCTGCAGGGGCTGAGGGTGAACGCGTATTGAAGTCAAAGTTCAATTTGGTTGACCTTGCTGGTAGCGAGAAATGGGATACAAAGAAGGAGTCAAATATGCAGAACGACCACCTGAGTGAGCTAACCAACATTAATCTTTCGCTCTACACGCTGGGGAGGTGCATCGCTGCACTCGCTAAGAATGCAAAATCGAGCAAGGAGGACTATGCTCTCGACCATGTCCCATTCCGAGAGTCGAAACTTACGAGGCTACTCCAGGACTCTTTAGGAGGTAACAGTAAAACCATGCTTATTGCTACGTTGTCGCCTGCCAGTGACTGCTTAGAAGAAACTATCAGCACTCTGAGGTTCGCAGATAGGGCCCACCAGGTCATGACATTTGTGAGGTTGAACGAAAAGCGGCCTGTGGACCACGCGCTTGTGCAACGCTTACAGAGCGAAGTCTCTCGTCTACGAGCTCTATTAGCGGAGAAGGGAATCGAAGGAGGGGGATTAGAGAGGGCACTTTCGAATATAGTCGAAAGCTCAGAAAGGAAAATTGGAGAAGGGGGGGAAGAGGGGGGGAAATTGAGTGCCGCAAATGAGCGAATTCGCTTCTTAGAGACCGAGAACAATACTCTCAGAAAGCGGCTCGGAATGCCCGAAATGCCGGTTTCTACTCCCGCACCCTTGGGTAATAGTAATCTCGGTCTGTTGGTGAATGAAGGCAACAGGCAGGAGAGGGCAATCGAAGCGAACGAAACTCTCAGGTACGACTCCAACACACCCCAGAGACACACACCGAAGAATTTCGCAATAGCAGGCGGTGGAAATAGTGATCAGGCGGAAAAGATCAGGGCTATTTATGCTAATGGCGGTGGCAGCGGTGGTGGCGGTGGCACGGATGCTGCCTTGCTTGAGCGCTTTGAAATGATTAAGTCGAGCCATGACCGCCTCACAAAAATCATGAGCGATTTAGAAGGCGTCACTGGCCGGTTTTTCACGTTTGACATAGAAGAAGAAGAGCTGAAAACGAAGGTCACATCAATTATGAAAGTCTTCAAGAAGGAGAAAAAATCTTTTTCAGCCTTTGAAGTTGACCTGCCTGCTGCCACTTTGAAGGAGATGTCCTCAGCTTCTTCACATTCCAGTAGGAAGGAGAACAAGCCGCTGATCAACAGTAACAGCACGCCGGGTCAATCGGGGATGTCGTTATCAGGACCGTCTGTCAATGTACACAGGAATAACTCGCTTCATGACCAGAAGCTGAACAGCCCTGGGTTTTCGAGCTCCCCGAATTTGAAGAAGAGCAGCCCGCAGCCGATCCTTGGAGGAATCGGAGGTGGTGGTGCAGCAGTTAAATATAGGATTCGTGGCAAGACCAAAGCTAGCGGGATGAAAAACAACGAAGGCGGGGCCCTTTCCCCTGTTCCCGGGAAGGTTGAATCGAAAAAGTCGAGTACTACAAGTTGGATCGAAGAGGAGGAAGAAGAAGAGGCAGCCCTTCGGAATGAGCTGAAAGCAGCAAAGGCCAGGATGGCAAAGCAGGAGAAAATGCAAGAGTGGCTCGAAAAAAAGGAACAGAATGCATTGAAAGCGCTTCAGGAAGAGGAAGAGAGCAGGAAAAGCTTCGAGGCGGAGAGGAAAGAAAAAGACCGAAAATTCCGCCAGAGGGCCAAGAAGCAAAAGAAGAAGTTGGAGAAATACTATCAAAAGCTTAGGGAGGAAGTGGAAGCAATGGATGAAGGAGAAGGGGGCATAGGGGGGGGGATAGGGGAGGAGTTAGGTGATGAGGGGGCGATGGGGGATGACGATGATGTTATGGACCCCACCAGGTATGATACTATGACACTCGAGGAATTGAAAGCGCTCGGTAATAGTTATGAAGACGAAGAATGATTTTCGAGGATAATCAGCACCATTCTCAGCACAATTAAGGGCTATCTTGGAAACAAGTTCAAAAACAATCTTCCTGGAAACATTTACATTTCTCGCTTTCCTTCAATCTTCTGAGGATATTGTCTACTTTGCTTGCTGCGCCCAAGTGCCAAGCTCATAAGATGTGTACGTCGGCAAAGATTGAAAAGCTTGCGACTCATCAACCACAGCGACTGCCATGGGAACGCTCCAATCATAAGAGGGCGGAGGGGGCATATTTGGTTGTTGGACCAGCACAGCACTGGTGGCATCGACATACAGAGCATTCTGCATGACTGACGGCTCATGGATAGTTTGCGTAGGTTGTTGCATAGATTGAACCGAAATGCCATGGTTCATGGCATGGTTCTGTTGCACGTAATGTTGTGAAGTGTATGAAAAGGGGACAACTCTTGTCGGAGCTTGTCTTAAGCCGGAAGTCAGCGCCACACGAATTGCCTCTCTGCAAGATACGAAAGATCGCTCCTGGAGGTATAGCCCCAATAAGCCTCCGATACAACAATTCAACAAGAGGTGCGCCTCAGTCTTTCCTAGCTCGAAGCACACAGAATTGTCAGCAGCACACCAAAGCTTCAGGTACCACCGATTAAACGGACAGCAAAGCATCGATGGAAGAGGGCAACAGAAGGCAACCAAACACTGCCCGCGCTCACACAAAACCACCAACCTTCCCCCATCAGAAGACAATTCAACAATTCTTGTTGTGTAGTTGTGAGACAATAATGATTCAGAGATCCTTGCGTACGCCTCCTGCACTTTGGAATTGAGAGACATCACGATTCGCAGATCGCACAGCTGTGAAGGAAAAGTTGAGCTTAAGGCATCAGCGGTGGGAGTTACTGATTTTTTAGAGTGGAGCTGCTGCCATGAAACCCTAATTCTCTTGGAAATGCGATTACAAGGAATTTAAAGTCACTTAACTGCTACTTGCCCCCCACACTGACTTCAAGATGGCGTGTTACCGAGAGAAATTTGAATCAGAGGGCTACGTGGTCCTCGATGGTATACTTGCAGAGGAAACGAGTTCAGTCATTGAGCAGCTTAATGAGATCATGAAAAATCGCACCGCTAACGATGAAAGTGATTGGAATTCAACAGGATTTGTTATGTCCCCGACAGAACCAGATTCAGTCCAGAAGATACAATCTCTTGGGCTCTACTATCCGGGGGTCTGTGACCTTGTTTTCAAGAATGAGAAGATTCAGTCAGTTCTACGCACCCTAACGGATATCGGGGAGCAAGATTTTTTCGGAACGAAATTCTTTCCTATGCGTCCAGGCGGGACAAGCGTCAATTGGCACCAAGACAATCACTTTTTTGGCACCGCATCGCCTCAAATCACCTCATGTGCTGTTTACTTGGAAGCAACAGATCGGGAGAACGGTAGTCTCAAGGTAATACCAAAAAGTCATCTAGATGGCGAAGTAAAACATGGTCCTGGAGAAGGAATTTGGGCAAACGGAGAGTGGGCACTCGATGTTGACGAGAGTAAGGCTATAGACATCAAATGCAGTCCTGGCACAGTTGTCCTTTTCAATGCACTGCTCCTGCATGCAGCTCATGTGAATACATCGAAGAACAGAACACGGTATTCGATATTTGCTCACTTTGTCCCGCATGATTTGGATTTTAAATGGCGCGACGTTGATTTTAGTTATGGCGTGTATAGAGATAGGTATCGAGCAGCAAAATTAGCAAACAATTGAGAATTGAGAGAAGCAAGTGGTAAAAAACAAAAGGTTGTTGCTTTGGCAAAAATATTTTTTCATCCTGCCCAAAGCGTTTTACCACAAGAATATCCGCTGTTTTCCCTCTCTCTTTGCTTGACGCCATCCAAACGTCATTAGGATCAATCCAAGCGGAATGATCACCCCGAAAAGAATTGCGATAAACTTACGGGAGGAGGAGAGGTTAGATTAGGTTGGAAATAAATTGGGGGGAGTCAAAGATTACAAACACTCCCTTACCTTGCTTTCCTCAGCCGCAATGTAAACGATGAGCACATAGAAGGCTAGGCAGACACAAAAGCAGCCGCCCAAAACACAAAAATCGTCTTCTGGATTGGTCTTCCCCCCTCCCTGCCCTTTTTTGTGCACCACATGATGTTCATCGCTATTCCGGGGCCCACTTTCCCTACCCCCGCTGTCTCTACTGTCACTCTCATCTCCCTTTTCCAAATCTGCTATCTCTTTATCTAAATCAACCAAGTACTGATCACCCTTACTGGGGCCCGTTCTTTGTTGTTGTTGTTGTTGTTGTTGTTGTTGTGCTTGAGATGGTCGCCGTTGCTCGTGGTGAAAATTTGGCCGAGCATTTTTGCGTGGCTCTGTCCCGTCCGCAATGCCTTTTTGAATTGCCGAGGCTTCTACCTGACTCATACGATGCCCACCAACGCTTTTCTTTCGCTTATTCCGAACCTGTTCGTCGTAATGAAGACTGCTCTTGGCCCTCAGCTCGGCCAGTTTCCTCCCAGAATTTCCCCTAGCTATCTTCTGTAAAGTGATAGCCCCTGCATGGTGTGTTTTTGATAGCCGATTTACGTCTGTGAATTCTATGCGCTTCACTCCTTTCCGGTTTTGGGAGGCACTCTTCGGCCGCTGAAAAGTGGATATCAGTCAGAAAATGTATGGGCTTTCACTGTACAGTTCGTAACCTTTTGCACCGAGATTTGTCATTCTCTCATTCAGAAAAGTAGGAGCATTCTCGTGCTGTGTCTCTTGACCCCTCCAGTGACCGCATGCAAAAACTTACCTTGCTCCTCTTACTTTCCACGAGTTTCTTGGCAGAGTGTTGTCGAGCAATAGTCTGTACTTTGATGATGTGATGTTCATTTCCCTTGTAGTGGTGATGGCTTTTGTGCTTACTCTTGTGGTGGTTTGAGCGCTCGCCGTAGTCTCGTTCGTCTGGCATAGCAAGATTCCCTTTGAGACGTTCTGTTGAGGGCGAGGGGAAAACAGAAACTGCCTGTCTACTGTTACTGTGTCTGTGATCTGTTTATTTTGCCAGTGATTCTCAGCTGAATATTAATTCTTCAAAAGGTGCGTGATTAATCATGCCACCGCGTTCGTTATGGTATTAGAACAGGGAAGGGATGGGCTATAAAATAACAAAAAGGTGCGAAAACAACAACAACAAAAAGTTCACTTCACTCTCCTTTTCTTTTTCAACTCCTCCCTTTCTTTGCTCTTTGCTCTTGTGTCTCTCAAAAACCTCTGAACTCACTTTTTGACTCAACCCGCACCAAGAAGGGGCAAAAGGCAAAAGTTGAGGTTGATAAGAAGCCGAAGAAAAAGAGGATCAAACACGAAACGCGTTCAACCTCAACCTCTCAACTTACAAGCAAGCATAACATTTCTGTGCTAACACAATTTTTTTCTGAGGCAAGCTGGAACTGCGTGAGAAGAGGTTACCACAAAAAAAGAAAGGACCATTGGAGTTAAGATGGGCGGCGATGAATTTTCGTACAGTACTTCCTACTCCCGCACATGCAACGAGCTACAGAACATTGCTCCGGAAGATAGAACTGAGAAGCAGGTATGTTGGCTACAAAAAACTGGTAAACTACAAGTGGAGGCGTAGGGTGGTTAAAATTGCGCATTGCAGCTTATTTAAGAGGGCGAACACTAACCAACCATTACACTCGCTCTTAAAAATACGACGTAGCACGAGGAAGTCGCTAACTGGTTTCGAGTACACTGCACAAAATTTGTTTACTCTCTCTCCAACAACCCACAGGAGCGAGACAAACATTTGCTTAACATTGTCAGAGTTGCGCGTCTCTTTGATGCTAAGCCGGGGCAGTTAATCTGCATGCAAAACGAGACTTGTGACAACTTATTTATTGTATACAGTGGGAGTGTAGACATTTACTTCAATGCCTCTGGGAGGGTGCGGGGTAGGCAGATTATTGCAGGAAGAGGTGAACAAGTGGGTGACAGTGAAACAATTGTCCCGTTGCATAAGACTACTACCACTACAGCCAGAAAAAGTAGCACGATGCTCGACGAGACTTATGATCAGGAACACGGCTCTTTATTTACTCAGTTTCACGTTGGCGACTTTTTTGGTGAGCCTGATGTTGGTTCTAACAACACCAATTATCCTTTCACCGCAAAAGCTGAGCTGAACCACCAGGTTGAGGCGGATGTACTTATGAAACAGGCGACGATGAACAAAGGCAGCCAAAGAAGAACCGTGAGAGAGCCGAGCAGCGAGAAAGACACATCCTTTGTTGAGAAGTTTAAGCATTCCATAGAAGAATTTGGCATCCCTCGTATAATTGCCATCCCAGTGTCCGCGTGCACTTACCTAAATGAGTCCTCTCGTGATATTCACTTGTGGCAGTGCGCGAAGCTATTGCGCCAGAGTCACTACTTCTGCAAGTGGTCTTTGAATTCTCTTTACCTCATGGCAATGAAATCGGAGGAGAAGATTTACAGCAACAACGCCGTTATCTGTGAGGGGAATAGTCGGATTAACGAAAGGTGGGTGAGGGTGATGGGAAACAAACAACTCGACGACCCGACAGCGAGCAATCGAGAAATCTTCCACTAACTTGCACTATCTGTACTTACTCGCACTTGTTTGCCACAGTTTCAACTTCATTTTGGACGGGAAAGCTGAATTCTGTATTAAGAATGACAGCTCCAAACAACCCAGTTCGGGCCAGCAACCCGACAGTAGTCAATCAAATATTCGGACGATTGTCATGCAACTAGGGGTTCTGAGTATATTTGGCGACTTTCGTGCCTGTTTAAGGGAGTGCGAGAAGGCCATAGTGCGGCAGGGCACGGGGACGGGGTCATTCTCATCCTCGGGGAAAGTCTCATTATCGCCTATGAGCTCTAGGAGGACTATTATACCCCCTATGAATTCCTCCGGAAATACGTCAGAACTTGACCCTGATGCGTTGAACAGTGCCCTTAGGGATGTGTCTGAGGACACTGCTTCAAATGGCGAACCCAACCACAATAGCATTGTCGGAACCAAGAGAGGAACATTCAAGAAAAAGCAAAGCAGCAGGAGGGTGACGGGGCTAATTTCCAAATCACCCGTACAGAGCAGAAGAAACGTTTTTGCTCGAGCCAACAGCAGTCGAAGGGACATGGGAGAGGACAGCGGGCATTGCTATTCAAAATCCAATTCAGTTTCTCCAGTGATGGGAGGAGGTTCCAGTCTAGAGAGAAGCGATGACGGGAGCATATCTCCCAAGACGTCTTCCAGGAACTTGCTAAGCAACTTCCGCACCATGCAGCAAGGCAAGCTGAACTGGCTGAGCGAAGTTATTGAGAAGGAGAATGCACTCATAAAGGTGCGGAATAGGGGCGGGGACGGAGGGAGATCTGGGGGAGAGGACTTAGAGAAACGTGTGGTCTTCTCCAATTACCACGTTGTGAGTCACGGAATGACAAAAATTCTAAGCATCCCAAAAGATGTGATTGCAAATGTCTGCACCTACAACTCGCCCACAACTGTAGGGCTTACTTTCTCAGAAATGGCAGCTAGAGTGCGACAGCACTCTAGCTGGTGCGGCACTCAAGAGCACCTCTTGCTGCAGCAAAATGCCCAGGTCGCTACTGGCAGGAATTTGCTCTTACAGCAGAGCTCGTTTATAGCCTGCGACCGATGCAATCAAATCAGATGTTACACCGAAAAAGATTCATGCAAAAGGCAGCAGAAAAATTCGGAGTCCCAGCTCGAGTCCATCAAGAGCTCGCTTCTGTGTAATCAGGGTTCGGGCAATGATCGCGTCTTACAGCTGACCCCATCTGCTGGCGAAGACGTGAAGGCTTTGCGGAAAAGTATGGTGGGGAGGAAAACCCTCAACGAGGCCATCTTGGAACAGGCCGAAGAGAAAAATGACGAGAAGAGAAAAGCCGCTCAGGCCGAAGAACGACAAAAAAAGATCGTAGAACAAAATAAGAGAGTAAGGCGGAACTCGATTGAAAATCTATTGAGTATGTTTAAACGAGGAAATAAAAAGAGAAACCAGGGCGAAAACAACAAGGGCAACATGTTACAGAAAGAGCCTTCCGCAACTAAAATTCTTGCCGAGGTGAAAAGACACGCGAGAGAGAAAGGCGAAGGTCGGAGAAAGAAAGAAGAGGATGAGAGGAACGCAGGAAAAGATGAGAAGAACGGACAAGTGCTCAGAAATAGCAATGGAGGAGATGGGGAAGGGGAAAAAAGTAAAAGAAGGAGGAGGAACAGTATAAGTGACCTTGGAAACAAACTCTTTGCGATGCTTAAGTAGGTTCATGGGGAGTGATATTTCTTACCAAAAGACACTCTAATACTTATTATTCTACTCATTTTTTTCTCCATCAGCATCAACAATCTTCCGCTTCTTACTCTTCTCAGCCACGCTTTTTGCAAAAGGAGGAGATGAAACAATTTTCTTTGTGGCCTTTTCCTTTTCCATTTCAATTTCCCTTAGGTCAGTGAGCATCTCTTCCGTCCACTTCCCCACCACGTTCTCTGCCGCCCCCTCTCCTCCGTGGTTTAGTCCCACGTAATCTCCATACTGCATATGCATGCATTTGACGCAACCTCCCTCCACGTTTTGAGTAGGCATGCCCCCAATCCCACGATCAGGAAATAAGCTTTTCCAGTTGCGCCTGGTGACCTCTTCCTTATGTGCCTCTGAGAGCATCGACCACCTATCTTCGCCAGTCGATTTATTCGCTTCGACAAATCGCCTTGAATCGGCAGCATTGTCAGGTCGCGACAAGCGCTTCTCCATGGCCGTCACGGACGTTTCTGGGTTTGATTCAAGTTTGGAGATCAGGGCTTTCAGAGAGGGGCAAATAAGCCAATACGTTGTTGGAAATGGTTCGACGATATATTGCTCTCCTGCCGTCTCATCTATCGTCGTTATCGTATCTTTTGTCGCTACAACCTCTCCATTCCCATTGCCATTGCCATTGCCATTGCCATTGCCATTGCCATTGCCATTGTTGCTGCTCTGGGATATATGTTCAACCACCCAGTCACGATTATTGTCCTTTCCTACAGTGCTTTCATCGTCTCGTCCGCGCTTCCTACTCTTCCGTTTCTTACCGCCTCCGTCTCGAACTTTCTTCCCATTGTGCTTTTTACGAAGAACCAGTGGATAGAGTTTCAGCACAGTCGGTATCTCATTCTCACGGCCAACAACTGAGAGGCAGTTTCCAGGAAAATAGCCCATAGCTGAGCGAATCAATTCTCGATCTCGACAACTTATCCCATCGCGAAGATTCTGAAGATGCGACGGCAGGGGGACACTAGCTTCCAGTGACTTAAGATGCTCCGTTGACGACACAATGGTGGTATTTTGCTTCGCCTTGCTCCTGCCCATATTTAACGGGGAGAGCTTCAGTCAGAGACGGGAGAGAGAAGAGCGCGAGTGACAGAGGACTGGGAACCACCGTACCCAAAACTACTAAATTCGCACTCAATGGACCGGTCTTATTTTTGTCAAGTCAAGGGGTAATTTTTAAGGAATTTGGAAATTCTCATCAACACTGCGTCGAATAACATTATTGGGACACATCCAGAAGTGCAACGATATTACGCGCACGCTAAGAAGGACTGATTTTCGTTTACGTATTTTCTTTACGGTTTTAAGTTATCCCATTTCTCTGAATCATGGCTTCCCCGAACTATGACAGAATCCTGTCCTTCTCGCAGAAAAACGACCCCGTTGCGATCCAGGCCCTGCTAGCTGCCGGCGTTCCGCCGACGCACACGAATGGGGTCGGCCAGAGTGGGATCCACATCTCAGCGCTGTGGGGGAATGTGGATGCTCTGCTCACTCTTCTGGATGTAATCCCGAAAAACGACCCCTTTCTCAACTCTCAGAATAAAATTAGCGGTGCGACTGCGCTCCACTGCGCTGCTCGGAGTAATAAAGATGTCGAGGGGAGGAGGGAGTGCGTGAGGATTCTGGTGGAGTGGGGAGCGGATCCAAATATTCTTGATTCTTATGGTGACTCTGCGAGCAGCTATACCGATGACGAGGAAATTCGCCGTTTGTTAGGGGGTGCATCCTTGCAGCTGCATGAGCTGGTAAGGACGGACGACATAGAAAAGTTAGAGGGGTGCATAAAGGAAGTGGGAGAAGACATGATCAAGCTTTTGGAGGTGAGAAGACAAACTTTTTTATGATTTTCAAAGTTCTTTTTCTCTCACTCAACCCAACCCTAACCCTAACCCTAACCCTCCCTCTACAGGCAGCGGACGCTGAAGGAAACACTCCGCTGCTTTTGGCAGTGAAGGAGAAAAACATTAACATTGCGCTTTATCTTCTGAAAGAGCTCGAGGGAGCGGACTTAGATGGCGAGGACGTGTTATCACTGGTTAATCGGAGCAATAATGACGATGCTACAGCACTCATCCTAGCGAGCAAGGGCGGCATGACGGAGGTTTGCACAAAATTACTCTCCATGGGAGCTAACCCTGGCCACCAAGATTTCGGCGACAATGACAGCCTTGCGATGATGGGTGCACCACAGAAGCACTTCACGCCTTTGCACTATGCAGTGAAGGGCAAGAACATGGCACTTTGCCAGATCTTTTTGGATTATATGCGTCAAGGTCAGGGTCTTTGGGGGTGTGATTTGACGGTTATCAGGGACGAGAACGGGATGCAGCCTTGGCAGGTTAGTAGGCATTTCAGCGTACAGAAGCTTTCACACACACTAACTCGTGTTCCAGCTGCTGTTCTCCTGTGGTGTTGGCACTTCCCTCGACAACGACACGCTAAACATTTTAAAATTATTTTCTGATAATTTGGAGATCGATGCGGACAACAAGCTATGGGGGCAAGGGGGCACTGCACTCAGTGAGGCATGCAAGAAGGGAAATGTTGATTTAGCAGCATTTTGCCTTCAATTCGGGGCTGACCCCAACAAGCCTGGTAGGCAGGGTCTGACGCCACTGCACTTTGCAGCGAGGGGGGGTAAGGTAGACGCAGTCAAATTGCTGTTGGAATCAGGAAATGTTGTACTAAACTTAACTGACTGTAGGGGGAAGACGGCACTCGACTACGCCGTGGCTGGCGGGAAGGATGAAGTCGTAGAGTTGCTGAAGAAGGATGAGTAGGTTGCGTCACGTTCTTCACCATATTTGACCCTTGTTTTCAGTGTCAGGTTGTTATGGTTTTGTGTATCGTATCCAATGTAAAAGTTGCGCGCGATGCTTTCCACGAAAAAACACTCCTACCTTCATTAATTATTTAATTGCATTTTGATGGAGAACAACAGAGCGGATATTTTGGCGAGGCAAATGGAGACAAGCATTGAAGATTTTGTAATTGGACAATAACTTAGTTTCTTTGGTAAATGAGTTTTTACTTGTGCTCTTCCTATTATAATACCAGACCGCAATAGAATCAATCTGCATTTGTTATTATTATTGTTATTGTGTTGTTCATTTCTTCTCCATTTTTTTCGACCTTTTCGTCAAAATTTTGCCTTTCAACTTGTTCGCCCAAACAGTAATCGACACCGCTTTGCTATTCAGGCATTCATCGTTTTCGTCCAGGTGCTTGTAGGCCGGTCTGTCTTCTCGGGATTTGTGGCCGGCAGTCCCACATCCTTTCAAGCAGTGGGGGCAAACAATACGCTCCGTTTGCTGTTTTTGTCTTTTTTCTTTATTTTTTTGGTTCCATTCGTCTTTCTTTCTCTTCTTTTCTCCCGTTAGAGCTTCTCTTTTCTTTCTTGGAATTTCCGAATAATGCTTCACTGCTTGTTTATTGGCCGCATCAGAAGTCAAGCCCAGGTTCTCCTCCATCAATTTCGTCGCGAAAGTCTTCGCACAATCGTCGAGCGTCATCAGACCATACTTCGAACCAAGCGCAAGCCCCTTCGCAACTTGCTTCTCTTTCCTGTCCACTGCCTTCCCCTGCGCCAAAACTTGCGCGGCAGCTTCCAATTCCTCCACAGTCAACCCCTTCTCATTGTTGTTTGTCAAAATCACCAACGCTTTCTTTGTCTGACTCACAAAAATATCCGCCTCCTTCATCGGACCATACTTCGAACCAAGCGCATGCCCACTCGCAACTTGCTTCTCTTTCCTGTCCACTGCCTTCCCCTGCGCCAAAACTTGCGCGGCAGCTTCCAATTCCTCCACA